>Ga0209013_10003176_pt1 | contig 14676 bp, 9 predicted proteins | sample Cruoilmetagenom2_FD_187291 | JGI IMG/M metagenome (GOLD analysis project Ga0209013, IMG submission 187291) | Oil polluted marine microbial communities from Coal Oil Point, Santa Barbara, California, USA - Sample 2 (SPAdes) (version 2) | ecosystem: Environmental > Aquatic > Marine > Oil seeps ... | reverse complement strand
CCTGATCAAAACCGATAATGAAGGAGAAATAATATGGGACCTGACTGTAGGTGGTACAGGCAGAGAGTTGGGCCACCAGGTGATCGCCACGACCGACAGCGGGTGCCTCGTTATCGGACAAAGCAACAGTTTCGGTGACGGGAATTTCGATTTTCTGCTGACCAAAGTGAATAAAAACGGCCTGATTGAATATTTTATCGAAGGAACAGACACAACATTGGACGGAGAACTTCTGGTGTATCCCAACCCATTGAGAGGAAGCGGAAAGGTGAAAATGAAACCGGGCATTCCCGTGGTCAACTACCGGATGGAACTGATATCGCTCAACGGTTCTTTTACCCGCTCGCTGATTATTTACCCGCCGGATTACGGATTTAGTGTCCAGACACTTCCGGCAGGGTTTTACATCTACCGTATTATTTCCGAGGCAACTTCCGAAGTTATGTACACGGGAAAACTGGTTGTTCACTGATTTTGTTGCACGTTGAGTAGTGAATCCAGATTACGGAACGTGAACCGCAGAGGAGCATCCTCCATTTCCTGTTCGATAAAAAGTACATTATCCGCCGGCTCGTTATCATACAAGCCACAACCCATAAAACGGATACTGTCATCAGAAAATATATCAAATTTTTTCCAGCTAGCCCCCATATCGCCCAGAATACAGGTAACATCGACCCCTTTGTGTTTGACTTCCACCAGCTTCGGGTAGATCATATCAACAAAACGCGTATCAACCGAATCGCAATTGGCATTCCAATAAACCAGATCGCTCTGGGCATAGGTTCCGGGAGGCGGCAAACCCGGAACATCCCGCCAAATATCGTGGTGCATGATCAATATCAGATGTGTTGACTCTGCAATGGTGTCGCACACTTCGCTTATGATGTTATATTGTTCGTTTAACATCTCACAGTTTGTCGGAACGATGTTCGTATTCATTACGATACGCGTTATCCCTTTGCTGCTGTACGCATAATAGGTTTTCCGGCCCGTAAACTCCTCATACCACTCCCAGTTGCCGTTGCGGGCATCGTGGTTACCAAGCGACCAGTGCGTTTCAGGATTTCCCAAGTCAAACAGGGTATCAATGTATTGGACTGTTGCATAATTCAGCATAGCTTCTGAGCACACGTCGCCTCCCAGCCATACCCCATCGAAGCCTGAATAATCGAGTTCTTCCAATCGGTAATCCACTTTATCGCCGGGCGTATAAAACTGGTAACAATGTCCGATAAAAATATACCGGGCTGCGTTTTGCTGTGCATATAATCCGGCAGACAAAGTCAGAAAAACCGCCAACAGAAATATTTTATACGGATTGTAATTCGTCATGATGAATGCAAAGATAGACATACGGAAAGAATATTGAATTATTTCCTTTTAAAAGACAGAAACATCGGCAGGCAGAACCTGAAAAACGATATTTCTTATTCCTCCAGTTGTTGGTGAGGACACCAACAGCGGGTGGGAAGTTTAGGTATTGGCAAATAATTTCTCGTTTTTATACCTTTGCCGGATATCAAATCCAGTTAAGTGCATAAACTTTCCATCATCATCCCGGCTTACAACGAGGCCAACACCATCCACCTGATCCTCGACAAGGTGCTGGACGTGCGGCTTATCGATGAATTTGAAAAGGAAATTATCATCGTTAACGATTATTCAACCGATAATACGGCCCGGGTGGTTGAAGAGTACATGGCCAGCCATCCTGAACGTCATATTAAGTTATTCAATCAACCTAAAAACATGGGTAAAGGGGCTGCCCTGCATCGAGGCATTAAGGAGGCCACCGGTAGCCACATTATCATCCAGGATGCCGACCTGGAATACAATCCGGAAGAATACAATTTGCTGTTGCAACCGGTTGTAGATGGTTTTGCCGATGTAGTTTACGGCTCCCGCTTTATGGGGGGTACACCGCACAGGATCCTGTTTTTCTGGCATTCCATCGGCAACAAATTCCTAACTTCCCTGTCCAATATATTCACCAATCTCAACCTGAGCGACATGGAAACCTGCTACAAACTATTCAGGGCTGACATCATTAAGTCGCTTAAGCTGAAAGAAAAACGCTTTGGTTTCGAGCCGGAGGTCACGGCGAAAGTTTCCAGATATCCCGGCATCAGGATTTACGAAGTCGGCATCTCCTATTACGGACGGACGTATGACGATGGAAAAAAAATCGGCTGGAAAGATGGCATGCGGGCTATTTACTGTGTATTGAAATATAATATTTTCAGCAGATAAAGCTGCCCTAAAAACGACCTTTCCATTTTCGTACGTGATTCCCTTAATTTACTACGAGATTCCCTCAAATCCTTAAGTGAAAGACAATCTCCACAGCATTTTTAAGTAATATTGATAAAACTTAATAGTTACTATTATTCATTAAATTATTTAAAGATGTCAAACGCATATGAACAAAAGGTAAATGACTTTATGGCTAAGGTCATTGCCAAAAATCCAACAGAAGTTGAATTCCATCAGGCAGTTCACGAAGTAGTTGAGTCTCTTATTCCTTTCATCGAAGAAAACCCGCAGTACAAAGAAGCTAAAATTTTGGACGGCATGGTTGAACCCGAGAGAGTGATTATGTTCCGTGTCCCATGGTTGGACGACAAAGGCGAAGTACAAATTAACCGTGGTTTCCGTATTGAAATGAACAGCGCCATAGGCCCTTACAAAGGCGGCCTTCGTTTACACCCCACCGTTAACCTGGGTATTTTGAAATTCCTTGCTTTTGAGCAGGTACTGAAAAATTCGCTGACAACACTTCCTATGGGTGGTGGTAAAGGTGGTTCTGATTTTGATCCCAAAGGAAAATCAGACAACGAAGTTATGCGTTTCTGCCAGAGTTTTATGTCTGAACTTTTCCGTCACATCGGACCTAACACGGACGTTCCTGCCGGTGACATTGGCGTTGGTGGCCGCGAAATCGGTTTCCTTTTCGGGCAGTACAAAAGATTACGCAATGAATTTACAGGTGTACTCACCGGTAAAGGCCTCGAATGGGGTGGTTCATTGATTCGTCCGGAAGCTACAGGATATGGTACTACTTATTTTGCAGAAGAAATGTTGAAAACACGTGGTGACAGTTACAAAGGTAAAACTGTTGTTATTTCAGGCTCAGGTAACGTAGCACAATATGCTACTGAAAAAGTTACCCAACTCGGTGGAAAAGTTGTTACACTCTCCGACTCATCAGGATATATTTATGATCCTAACGGAATTGATGCCGAAAAACTGGCTTTCGTTATGGATCTGAAAAACGTCAGAAGAGGACGCATTAAAGAATACGCTGATAAATATGGTGTTGAATACTTTGAAGGTCAGCGTCCATGGGGTGTTAAATGTGATGTGGCTATGCCATGTGCTACCCAGAACGAAATTAATGAAGAAGAAGCCAAAACACTGGTCAACAACGGTTGTATCGCTATTTCCGAAGGTGCTAACATGCCTTCATCATTAGAAGCTGTTGCCGTTTTCGAAGGTGCTAAAATTCTTTATGCTCCCGGTAAAGCCTCCAATGCAGGTGGCGTTGCCGTTTCCGGTCTTGAAATGAGCCAAAACTCATTACGTTTAAGTTGGACCAGCGAAGAAGTTGATGCTAAATTACACCAGATCATGAAAGACATCCACGCTACCTGTGTTAAATGGGGCAAAGAGGGTGACTATATTGATTATGTAAAGGGTGCTAACATCGGTGGGTTTGTTAAAGTTGCCGATGCCATGCTGGCACAGGGCGTTGTTTAAATCTCTGCTTGCAATCACTATATTTTATAAGGCTGCCTCATCAAGGCAGCCTTTTTCATTTCTTTTAGATATCTTTAGCATCATAATAATAAATAAAACCAGAATGATGACTAAAAACTTTTTTTTAATTTTTAACCTCCTTTTCTTAAGCAGCACTTATCTGTTCAGTCAACCTCTCATCAGTAATGTACACTCATTTCCGGAAACCAGAATCGGGGAATTTGAAAAAATCGAATTAAGATTCAAACTGAATGAATATGAAAACAACTATGATGATGAAATAATTAAAGTAGACGCTGAATTTATTTCGCCAGCAAATAAGATATATCATGTTTCAGGATTTTACTTCGTTGATTATAAAAAATTTGAAGATTTTGATTGCGGCCTGGATGTGCCATGCGAAAAACTGAAAGTAACTGAACAAAAATATAACTGGATAGTACGTTTCACGCCGAACGAAACAGGAACATGGTATTATCAAATTACTGCAAAAGATAAAGAAGGACAAACGATCTATCCGCTTAATCAAAGAAAAAGCTTCATTTGTATTAGTTCAAATCATACTGGGTTTATTACGAAGAATAACAGCCGATATCTTAAAAAAGGAGATGACCCTGTTTTTTTTACAGGGGTTAATATAGCTTGGTACAAACGCTCTTCTTACAATAAAATTCCAGTTAAAGAAGCAGGAACAAATGACTACAAGCGTTACATCAGATTACTATCTAAAAATAATGGGAATTTTATGCGCTTGTGGATAAACCATCCGGCGGGAATAGCTATTGTTGGAAAAGAATGGACAACAGGCCAAATGCATTCATTTAACAATTACAACCAAAAAGACGCCTGGCAGCTAGATCAAATTATTGCTGAAGCTGATAAAAATAATGTATTTGTTGTTTTAAGTTTATTACATCAAAACACATTTGTTAACTCTTATGGTGTAAATAACTGGGACAAAAACAACGCTTTTAACAAAAAAACCAATGGTAATAGAAATGAAGGCATTAACAGCCCGTTTAAAATATTCTATGATGAACACGCAATTAAAAAAACCAAGAATCTCATTCGCTACATCATAGCCAGATGGGGTTATGCTACAAATATCATTTCATGGGAATTGTGGAACGAAGTAGAACAAATTGAAAAAATATGGCTAAAGTCAGGGTTCTCTGTTCCGGAAGATTATTACAAAAATGTGTTTAGGTGGCATAATGATATGGCAAAATATATTCGTAGTACAGATCCTTATGGACATTTGATATCAACCTCAAGTCCGAATAAATTTTCAGATATGGGTGAATTATTTCCAAATGTCTGGTACAATATGGATCTAACTATATCACATGATTACCAATACATAAATAACTTAAATGACTTTAAACGATTTGAAAGTCACCTGCTAAATAGGGCAAATGGTTTCATGAACGAAATTGGGCTACAAGGAAAACCGTATATGTCACAGGAGTGGGGAATTACACCAGGCAATCAATTTTCAAGGAATGATCCAAAGGGATACGAGTATCATAACTGCCTTTGGTCAAGCTGTATGGCTGGTTCTTTTGGAGCAATTGCAATTTGGGAATGGGATCAATATGTCCTTAAACAGCATTTATTCAGTCATTTAAAACCTGTATCAGTTTTTATGAATTCAATTGTCGCCCAATTAGACGGCACTACCAGAGGCTACAAAACCCAAATGAACGGGCTTAGTGTATTTTATGCAACAACAAGCCCGGAAAACATTTTCATCGGCTGGTGCCAGGATGACAATTATGATTTTTCAAGAGTTAAAGACTCAAAATATGTAAAAAACCTGAAATCAGCTAAGCCAAAGCCATCCGGTAAAAAGAATTGGATCAAACTGCCGGTTAACAAAAACAAACAAAGCTACACTGTAAAATGGTACGATACGCAGAGTGCTAAAATGGTGAAAGAAGAAATTGTACGTAGCAAGGGCCACAAAATAAAATTCGTAATGCCTCAGTCACTGCGGACAAGCACTTTCGGTGATGGTGCTTTTATTATTCAGGCAGGAACAACACGCTCTCAGCAAGCGGATACAACAACTGAAGAAAAGCCGACAAGCGGGAAAACATCCAAGCGTATCAAACTTTAAACCCGGCCGGGTGCGATTACAATACAGCCCTACCGCTTCAAATAGTATGGCAGGGGATACAACACCTTGTCGAATACATAATACTGCATCAGCACAAAGTCGTTGCCATTGTTGATTAGCGCATAGAACCGGTCGTGGTCAATGGGCACCAGTTTATCGACAAAATCATAGTTGCTGGCTACTTCGTCCGGAAGACTTGGTTTTTTGAACATAAGCACCTCCGTTGTATCAGCGTTCCTGTCCACCAGCATCATTTCATACAATGGCTGCGAATGAATGATCGAGTCAATCTTCATGGGCGTCATCAATTTGTTCATCCTTGTCTCGTAACGCAGATCTCTGAAAGATGTTAAAAAATTAAGCAGTTTCAGTGTGTCATAGCTATCCAGTACGGCACCGTCCGACAGGCGGGTCAGTGTGTAATTTCCCTTTGCATCATACACATCTACCCTAAAACTGTTTTCCGGCTTTCTGTTAAACTTCAGACGGACACTTTTGATATCGGTCAGTTTTGTGCTGAATACTGCATGGCTTTTCCAGTCGTCAGGTTTGGGCGAGAAACGCGTGTATAAAAAGCCCCTGAAACCCGGAATAAACACAATATACGGGTTGTCTGCGTCTTCAATAAGCATATAGGTACCCATGTTATCCTGCGTGGCATCGCCAACATATAATACTTTGGTTCGCTTTTCGTGCTTAAAGAATTTATACTTATTGAATAAGTTGATGCGGTAAACCTCCTGGTAAATTTCCACTTTGGTTCCTATGCTGGCAATCCGCGAAATAACACCGTTGCGCATGGCCAGCGGCACGGGAGCTTTCACCCGTATCCTTTTCATAGTACTCAGCAAAAAATCAACGACTTTTGTATTGGCATTGTAGGCTCCGTTCAGCAGCCACCCTGATCCGCTTCTTTCGAGCAGTACGCTGTTCTCTTTTTTATCAGCAATGAAGATTTTGGTTATCGAAGCTGTATCCCGCACCGCAAAGTCCGACTCTTTCTCTTTTAGCGTACTGTACTGATTCCGGGCCAGCAAAAAGGCTACCACAACAAACAGGATGACAGTTATCAGTAGAATGATTTTGTTTCGTTGCATAATTTCTCAGTTATCGTGCGTATTTTCTCTTTCTTAACCATACAAGTAAAACTCCAATAAGTAGAACAACCAGTATCGGAAGCATCACATTAATCAGTTGCCATTTCAGCCGGCCGTGATCAATTTTTGTTTTATCAAGTAAACGCAATTTCAGCTCACGTGAACGAATGGAGATTAATCCCGGCCCATCGGTCAGGTAATTCAGGGCATTCAATATAAACTCCTTATTGCCAAATGTTTCTTTAGTAAACTGGTCGTAACCCAGCGGCAACGGATACCCGTCAGGGATGTGAAACTGGTTGCGGATCACATCACCATCTGAAACAACGATCATACTGGTCTTGTCGCTGTATTCCTTAAAACCGATCTCTCTGGCATCGGCCAGCGAAGGAGGAATGCGGTTACGAAAATGTGATGCAAACACCCCTTCAAGCAAAATACACACCGACCTTGGTGGTCCGCTGTATAATCGTTCGTCAGGCGGTTCGCTCATAATAGCCAGGCTGATCACCGCAGGAACTCCTACGGTACGCGTATAGGGCGAACTTTGCAGAAGAACTGTTTTGTCCACATTCCGTACACGTGACGTGTCGAGGCTGCTCACAAATTGTGTTTTTATAGCGTTCAGATTCCGTACAACCGGATGCTGCGACACCGATGTGATCAACGGAAAATAATACCAGGGGAAAAAATCAATCTGCGGCTGGCCACCAACCTGTCCGGTACGTACCGGTATAGGCAACGCATTCAAATCCATAATCAGATCCGTATTCAACTTCACACCATAGCTAAATAGTTGATCCTGTAAATTAATGTTATTTTCAACCGCTACCGTTGATTCCGTCATCTGTATGCTGTCCATAGAGGTCAAAACAGGATCAATCAGCCACAGTATTTTTCCTCCGTACATCAGATACTGATCCAGGATAAATTTGTCTTTCGAAGAAAATACAGAATCGGGCTTGGCAATAATAACAGCTGAATATTTTGGTTCGATAAGGTAATCCATCGTGGCCGAGTCGATCAGCGAACGATTGACCAATGCATTTACCTGCCCGTCCATCTTAACGCGTTCCACTATATAGTTGTCCTGCAGGGAAAAGGTTATGTCATAAGTTTCTTTTTTATCCAGCTCGCCGTGTCCTTCGATAAAGGCTATTCTCGGCTTTACTTTCCGGGTGAGTTTATGCAGCACGCTGGCAAATTTAAACTCGAGGTTTTGAATTGAGTTATTGAGTACAGCTTCCGGAGGCACACCGATCTGTGCATCCAGCAACTCTACAGGCAGTACCTTGTTACGGTATGAAACAACAGCACCCGGAAAGATCACCTGCTGCTCAAGGCCCGACTTGGTTTTCACCTGTAGGTTGGTTGGCTTTAGTCCTTGCTGTATCAGCAACTGGTACGTAGCATTGCGCTCATCGGTGTCCTCACTTTCCGAAGGGTTGATAAATTCGTATTGTATGTTCTTGTTGTAAGCCCTGAATTCGTCAAGCAGCTCTTTTGTCTCACGGCGCAGGCGTTTAAATCCTGCAGGAAATTCACCTTCCAGATAAATTTTGAAATAGACGATATCGTCCAGGCTCTCCACTAGCTGTTTGGTTACATCCGACAGTGTGTACCGCTTCTCACTGGTAAGGTCGAAGCGGGTGTACACTTTTGAGCTGATAATGTTCAGGGCAATAATGATCAAAAGCGTCAGGACAAAACCGCTGATGTACCTTACTTTGATATTTCGTTTAGCTTTTTTCATACGATCTCCTCTTACCACTTTCTGCGTGCTAAAGATAACTTTGTGAGAAACAAAAAGACAGCAATTACGCTTAGAAAATAAACCACGTCCCGCGTATCAATGACTCCTTTGCTAACAGCACTGTAATGCGCGCTGACGCCTAATGATCTTATAAACAGATCAACCGGCCCGAACAATTCCATCGAATAGATAAATTCAAAACCAAGGTACAGAAAGGCGCTTAATATAACAGCGATGATAAAAGCAATGATTTGGTTATCACTCAGCGACGAGGCAAATATTCCAATACTGACAAAAGCCGCTCCAAGAAACAGCAAGCCGATGAATGACCCCCGGAAGCCTCCTACATCAATATTTCCCTGTGGCAGGCCGAGGTACCACACCGAAACAAAATAAACCAGTGTGGGCAGCAGCGAAAGAATGATCAGAACCAGGCCCGCCAGGTATTTAGCCATGATGATCTGCATATCAGTCAGAGGCCGTGTAAACAACAATTCCAGCGTACCCTCCTTTTGCTCTTCCGAAAATGAACGCATGGTAACTGCAGGAACCAGAAAAAGAAATACAAAGGGAGCTATGATGAACAAGCCGTCAACGTTGGCATAACCATAGTCGAGAATATTGAAATCTGTTGGGAATACCCACAGGAACAAGCTCATGATCACCAGAAATACGATCATTACCATGTATCCTGTCAAAGAACTCAAAAAGTCCCTGATTTCTTTTAAAAACAACGCCCACATAATTTATCTTTCGTTAATGCAAAAGAAAAGCAAAAATAATACTTTTTCGAGTGTCTATTTTACCAGCTGTGAATAAAGGAAAACAAAAAATAAAAAAGTTAACTTTATTCTAAATCAACCGGTTAATCAATTTTCTTACAGTTTACATGCTGGAAGCGGGAACTTAAGTAGTTACAAAGCAGTAAGTTTTAAACAACGGGCTGTTCAATTTTTTTTTTGTTTTCCTTTACCTAATAAAAACACAGAATTTAAATAAATCTTATATTAGCCACCAATAATAACCAAAATTACAAACATGAAAAGATTTACTTTAACATTATTGACTGTATTACTGGTATTTAGCTTTACATATGCCGGCGGGCTGGTGCAAAATACCAACCAAAGTACGGCATGGACACGCATGCTGGTGCGGGATGCATCTATTGATATTGATGCTGTATTTTACAATCCTGCAGGTTTAACCAAACTGAAAGACGGGTTTCACATTTCCATTAGCAACCAATCTATCTTTCAGAAACGAACAATCACCAGCGGTTATCCGTATCTGAACAACGATGAGTATGTTGGAAACATCACTACTCCGTTGTTTCCTTCCATTTATATGGCTTACAAAACCGGAAGATGGGCCTTCTCGATCGGTTTCAACCCCATTGGCGGTGGTGGCGACGCCACGTTCGACAAAGGGCTGCCTTTGATCGAAACACCTTTTGCAGAACTGGCCCATAGTTTTGCCCCTATGGGGGTAACGGGTTACTCAGCTGACATTTCCTTCGAAGGAACATCGGTTTACTTGGGATTACAGGGCGGTATCAGCTTTGCTATCAACGATGCTATCTCCATTTATGCGGGTGCCCGTTATGTGATGGCTACCAACACTTACCAGGGCCATGTTCAAGACATAGAATTTAAAACTGCCGGAGGTTCTGTCAGAGCTGACGCATTTATGCTGGGTGTTGCCGAGCAAGCATCTGCCGGAGCCGCACAGGCTACTTATGTAGGTTCGCAAATGCAGCCACTCATTGATTTTGGTGCTGGAGATTATACGATAAACCAAACCGTAGAAGCCGGACTCATCACGCCTGATGAGGCTGCGTTAATGGCCGGAGGTTTGATCCAGTTTGGCTATCCGCCGGATGTAGTTAACAATATGAATATTAACCAGGTGCAGGGTGCTTATTACGAAACTGCAGGAATTCTTGATCAGCAAGCCACAGAATTAACGGTCGGTGCCGGCCTGATGGGTGACCAGGAAGCGGACGTGAAACAAACAGGAAGCGGGATCACACCGATTGTTGGAGTAAACCTCGCTTTCCTTGACGATGACCTGACATTTGGTATTAAATACGAGTTTAAGACTAAAATGGACCTGACAAATGAAACCGTTCCCGGAAAAGGATTTGTTATCGGTATCGACCCTGAGACAGGAGAACCTATCGAAATGTTCCCCAATGGCGCCATAACTAACGCTGACATCCCTGCTTTCCTGTCGATTGGCGGAAGGTACCGGATCAATGAAAAAGTAACGGTTCAGGCAGGCTACCACACCTATTTCGACAAAGGTGTTGACTGGACAACCGCTAAAGACGGTACGGAACTTGTTGACCGTAACTTCACTGAATATGCAGTCGGAGCTGAATGGAATGTAACCAAAAATTTCTTGTTGAGTGGAGGATACCTGGCGGCTATCACCGGTGTGAATAAAAATTACCAATCAGATCTGAGCTACAGCCTGTCCTCATCAACATTCGGGCTGGGTGGCGCATTAGCCTTCAGTGATGCTGTTAAATTACAATTTGGTGGTTTTTACACACTTTACAATCAGGATACCTATACGATGCAAGACAGTTCAACACCACCGATTATTTACGGCGAAACCTTTGAAAAATCAACATGGGCATTATCCATTGGACTGGATATTGCTATTTTGAGTAAAAAAGATAAATAAACTGATTTATGTCATAAAAACCCACGGCGAAGGCTGTGGGTTTTTATTTGTTCGTACTTTTGATAAACATTAAAAATCTTCCTGTGAAAAGTATTTTTATCTTTCTGATTTCCCTGATTATTTCGGTGCCTCTTCTCTCACAAGAGATCATAAAACCTAATTTCGCGTTGGCAACACATCCCATGGTCATTGATAAGATCAATGTTTCCGATAGCAGTGTTCTGGTTACCCTGACCCTAAAAAACAAGGTAGAAGGCGGTGAATTCTGTGCTAACGAGATTATATACATCCAGGAACTTAAGAGAAAGAAAAAAGCGTACCTTCTGAAAGCATCGGGTATCCCGGTATGTCCAAACACCTATAAATTTGATAAACCAGGGGAAGAACTAACCTTCGAACTGGAATTTTTCGGCTTTTATGAGACTCCTGACTATATCAATATTATCGAAGATTGTAACGCGAACTGTTTTACAATTTACGGGATAATCATTAACAAAGAAATGAACCACGATGTTGACATGGGCTTCAGCTTATACAAATCGGGCAATCCGGAGCTTTCGGTGGCTTCGTTTGAAAAAGCCGTAAAAGAGCATCCCGACTATCCGTTCGGTTATCTGCACGAAAACATCATTGATGTTTATGCCGAACTAAAAAATTATGAAAAAGCCCGGGAGTGGTATCAGCTTTTAATATCTTCAAACTTCGTTGATAAAGACCAGATATTGGAACAGATCAGCCGGAAAGATTACTTTAACCATTTAGAGACTGGAGAAAAATAATACCTCTTTTTAATTAGGGCTAAATCCAAACAAAAACTCATAACGCCAATCGCCCTCGGTAATACGGTACGCAACCCGTCCTCCCAGCTTAACGTTGATCAAAATACTTAGAAAATTCCAGTCGGTATACAATTCCACACCTGTTGAAGACAAATCGGCCATCTTATCCGGGGCATATCCTCTCATATAATCATAAAACACTTTTGAATAGATACGTTTCAGGTAAAAAGCGCCGGGCACATTCCAATCAGGGTATGCAATTGGAAATGCATAGTCGCTTCGGATACTGAAATATTCAGGATAGTCAAGATCCGAATAACCTCTGGGTACAGCCACCAAATCGCTGTAACTGTAATTTCCGGTTACCGTTTTCTGGTATCCCCCGTAAATTTTTATCCCATGATGCTGCATAAAACCCGGGAAGTACAGATAACCTATTGAGGCAAACTGGCTGCTCACCGAATCAGAGAAAGGGGTGTTACGATAAATCAGGTTGATTGTCTGACCCCATTTCGGATAAAGGTCTTTTGGCGACATTTTGTGCTGGTTATAGGCATAAAACTGGTAAACTGGAGAGGTTACGCTGTTCTCTTTAAACTGAAAATTCTGGTCTTTATCCGGTTTTAAAAATATCTGGTCAATCCCAATGGAGGGGTTCAGGCCTTTTATCCATTTACTACGAGTCAGGTTTAAAGGTAAACGAAGTGATAGCGACAAATTAGTCTCTCTCCATTTCAGTTGCACCGGGTTTCCTTCTTCATCCTCAGTCTGCGCTTTGCGTCCACCGTAATCGGCTTTAAAACTGATAACAGGATACCACCCATAATATTCAAGTCCGAATTGTATTTTTTGGGTCTCTTCATTGATGTCATAGAGGTATCCCAAAGTTGTCACTGTTGTACTCAGCATATTTTGCGACATCAGGGTAGCACCCGGATTGACCGAGTAGTTGTCGGCATCAAAAGATATGGGCGCCCAACTATGCAGATTGAACAAATGTGCTGCTTTGCTGTACTTTTTCACGGGATAGTTTTTTTGTGGCACTACCATATCATCAAGATTAAATTGAAAGGAAGGGATGATACGGTCGGCCAGATAAGTATAATGAACCTTTTCCGGAACAATCCGTTCCAACTTTTCAGGTTCAAATGCTCGCTTAGCCAGGCGATAGCCATCAGCAGTGTAGTAGGAAAAAATCAGCTGTTTTCCATCCTGTGAGAAGGCCACATTTGTAGCAGCAAAACGGGGCTCGAATACGCGATACTTCATACCTGTCTTCACGTTTATGGTATAGAGGGCGTCTTTTCCTTCATAAGTTCCCGTGTAAACAATCCAATTTCCATGCATTACGGGCCATTCTATCTCTACAAAAGTGAATGGCAGCATAAAATTCATGTCCCAGGTTTCTGCATCGATCTTCACAAGGCTTTTTCCCTTCTTACCCAGCACCATTGCTACAATAAACCTGTCGTCATCCGACCAGTGCGGTGTCATAAAAAACAAGTGATCCGGCGTGGATATAGTTTTTATCGTATCGCACGATTCAGCATCCAGGATGTGTAAAGCATATTCTGACTGATTAGATACGTGGACGGTTACAATCCGCTTACCATCGGCCGAAAGATCAGGTGCAAAATAACGGCTCTTTTGTGTCAGTTGTTTCTTTTTTCCAGTGTTGATGTCGTATAGCTTTATAACAGAATAAGTTTGCATGTTCCATCGTGGGTCGTAGGCTCTCTCGTTCCAGCAAATTTTTGAGCCCGAGACAGAGAGGGACTCATGAAAATCAAACCCGGGTGTGAACAGGATTTTTTCTTCTCCGGAATCATCAACCAGCACAAACCTGTTTACATCATCGAGTCCTGTCCGTTCCACAACGACTCCCCCGTTGCTCAATGGTTGCGGAAATAAATAATTGGTATAAAATCTGTTTTTCTGCGATAAAAACGTTACCAGGGTATCAGATGGGCGTTTATCATCAATCCACCATTCCGTCCTAAGCGATCTCATCACATCGTTGTAATACTGCACTTTAAACTTACCGGTTTGCTTTTTCAGGGCTGTTGTAAACGGAACGAGGTAATAAGGCCTGCGTGCCACCCTGTTCAGCGTCCAATTCCACATCTCTGTTCCATGCTTTTCTATGCCTTTGGACACCAGCTGGTAACCCAGCGTGTAATGATCAGGTACAAAATCACGGTAGGAGCCGAACACCGCCTTGTCGTATTTGTAAATCTTTTTGTCCAGTATCTGGGCTTTCAGCGGATAAATAAAATCCGGCACCCGTCCCCTGCCACTGTTGCTAAACACTGTTTCGGAATACACGGCGTCCCCTTCGATGAACCAGAATGGCAACCATAACCCCATCACTGCCGCGATAGCCTGCTGCCCAAGGACATAGTACAGCCCTTCGGTCATCCCCTGCCGCATCTTGTTGATCTGCACTACATGCCGGTATTCGTGCAGGGCCGGCTGATCCTG
>Ga0209013_10003175_pt1 | contig 14683 bp, 13 predicted proteins | sample Cruoilmetagenom2_FD_187291 | JGI IMG/M metagenome (GOLD analysis project Ga0209013, IMG submission 187291) | Oil polluted marine microbial communities from Coal Oil Point, Santa Barbara, California, USA - Sample 2 (SPAdes) (version 2) | ecosystem: Environmental > Aquatic > Marine > Oil seeps ... | reverse complement strand
GTAGCCACGCTACGTTGAGGAGCACAATTTGCGAAAAGCACGACAGATCGCTGCCATTCGCCGCCCGCAGTAGACACCCGGTGAGAAGACCGGGCTAGCTATCAGCATTCATGCGGGTAGGATACAATGCCCGCGCCTTTCGTCGCTCGGAAGAACTACGATCATGGAGGATACGCGTGAAAATCCCTTCCCTCGTCTTGAAGCAGCTTTACACCTATGGAAGCTTGGAAAACACACCCGACGGAGTTGTGTTCGGGCTCAAGAATCGTCTCAGTGATGCGGTCGTCACCGCCATACATGAGATCAAGATCGACAAGGGTGCGGTGCCGCTCGACGAGCTCGCGTTCACCCTCGGCGATGAGACCTTCGCACCATCAGAGGTGAGCGGCGACCATCCGATTTCTTTTGATCTCGCGAAAATCATGACGGTGCTGTGGAAGGGGGCGAGCCTCGACGTCGGCAAACATACGGTCACCGTGAGCTTTCAAGCCACTCCATTCGGCAAGCTCGCATTCACGGTCAAAGACTCCATTCGCGAGGACAAGGAGGAGCGGATCAAGGTTCCCTATGACAGGGAAGACGACTACAGCCCGGAGATCATCAAGAAGCGGCAGGAGTTCGCGCGATCGTTTTCGGGCGCCGACTTCAAGGACGTGGCCGCCTTCTCATTCGATCCATCCGCCACCAAAGGCAACATTGAGAGCTTTATCGGGGTTGCGCAGGTACCGATCGGGCTTGCCGGGCCAATCAAGGTCAACGGCGAGTACGCCAAAGGGGAGTTTCTGGTACCGATGGCTACCACCGAAGGAACGCTGGTCGCCTCATACAACCGCGGCATCAAGGTGATCAACCTCTCGGGAGGAGTGACGTGCACGGTGTCGGATGACCGCATGCAACGGGCGCCGGTCTTCGTGTTTGCCTCGGCGCGCGAGGCGCGCGGGTTCCGCGATTGGGTGAACCAACACATGACGGAGATCTCCCAGGCGGCGGAGGCGACCTCGAGCATCGCCAAGTTGCTCGATATCGACATGTTCCTCGCGAGCCGCTTCGCCTATCTCCGCTTCAACTACTCGACCGGCGACGCGGCAGGCCAGAACATGGTCGGGCGCGCGACATTCGCCGCCTGCTCATGGATTCTGGACACAGTTGACAACGTTGAACGCTTCTATCTCGAATCGAATCTGGCGACCGACAAGAAGCACTCCCAGATCAACATCATGCGCACTCGCGGCAAGCGGGTCATCGCCGAGGCGGTCGTGAGCCGGGACGTCCTCGTGCAGCACATGAGGGTGGAGCCGGAGAGCCTTCAGTACCACTCCCAGATATCGAACGTCGGCTCCTTTCTCTCGGGAGCCAACAACAACGGCGCCCACTCGCCAAACGGGATCACGGCGATGTTCATCGCCACCGGGCAGGACGTGGCCAACGTTTCGGAGTCGTCCGCGGCCATCCTCTTCACCGAGCTCAGACCCGACGGCGATCTCTACATGTCGCTTACCATCCCATCGCTGATCGTGGCGACCTTCGGCGGCGGCACCGGGCTGCCGACTCAACGAGAATGCCTCGAGCTGATGGATTGCGTCGGCAAGAACAAAGTCAAGAAGTTGGCCGAGATCATCGCCGGCGTCGCGCTTGCGGGCGAGATCTCTCTGGGCGCGGCAATCTCCTCGCTCGACTGGGTGTCAAGCCACGAGAAATACGGTCGTAACCGGTAATTGATGTCAGACGGAACCCCGTCGCCCGGCGCCGAATCCAAGGTTCAAGAGCGGGAACCGAGAAGAAGGGCCGGCCGGCGCGCCTACATCAATATCCCCGGTCTCGCGAGACGCGGCCGGACCACCGTCCGCCAGGTCGTCTCGTTACTCCTCGGAGGGTACGTCGCTTCGGTGGAGGCGAGCCGCCGGCGCGGTGGTCGGGGGTTGTTTTTCCGCATGCGGGCGACGCTGGCGTGGGTCTTCCGACGCTTCCTCGACCCCGAGATCGCCAACCAGCCCTTTCCGGTTCAGCTCCGTCGCCGCCTCGAGATCCTCGGCCCGACCTACGTCAAGCTCGGCCAGATCCTGAGCCTGCGTCAGGACATCCTGCCCGACTCGATTACCTCCGAGCTGCGCGGTCTCCTCAGCGACCTGCCGCCGGTTCCCTTCGAGGTCATCAGTGGAATACTCGAGTCGGATCTCGGTGATCCGGTCGACGAGATCTTTGCCGAGATCGACGAGGAGCCGCTCGGCTCGGCGTCCATCGCCCAGAGCCACTGGGCTCGGCTGGCGGCCGGCGACGAGGTGATCCTCAAGGTCGTCAAACCCGGGATCCGTGATCTCCTCTACCGTGACGCCACCTTGCTCAGAACCACCGCCCGCTTCCTCCAACTCATCATCCCGCGCTACCAGCCTCGAAAGGTGATTGATGAGTTTTGTGAGTACACGCTGCGCGAGGTCGAGATGCCGCTCGAGGCGGAAAACGCGGAGATCTTTGCCGAGAACTTCGCGGACATGCCGGATATTGTCTTTCCGACAATTTACCGTGAGTACTCGGCCGACAACGTGCTGTGCATGGCGTACCTCGACGGCGTACGGCCAGACGATCCTACCGTGCGCTCGCTGCCGCTGGAAGAACGCGAGCGGCTGATCAACCTCGGCGCCGAGGCGATCATCCGAATGCTGTATCAGGACGGTTTCTTCCACGCCGATCTTCACCCCGGCAACCTGCTCGTCCTCCACGACACCAGGATCGGTTTCCTCGATCTCGGGATGGTCGGTCACTTCGATCCCGAAATGCGCCACAACATGCTCGAGCTCTTCTACGCGATGGTGATGCAGGATTACGAGGGCGCGGGGCGCCACCTCGCGGCGGCGTCTCAGACCGAGCCGCGGTCAGATGTGCCGGGCTTCCGCCGTGCGGTCAAGGAGGTCGCCCGGAGGTGGCGCACAGATGCTCGATTCGAGGAGTTCTCACTCGCCCTGCTCATCCTCGAGTGCATTCAACTCGGTGCCCGCTACCGCCTCTACTTCCCGGTTGAGATGGTGCTCATGATCAAGGCCCTCGTGACCTATGAGGGGGTGGGCTACTTGCTCAATCCGGACATCAATATCCCCGAGATCTCAGAGCGATTCGTCGGCCGGATCTTTCGCCAGGAGTACTCGCCGGCCCGTCTGTACCGCGAGGCCCTGCGGGTCGCGCCAGACCTCTTCGACGCGGTTTTGAAGCTGCCGCTCCTCGTCTCGGAGGGCATCGGAGCCCTCGAAGAGCGGACGCAGCGGCGGCCGCAACGGCCGCTCACCGGGGTGCGAGCGACTCTTTACGGCGGCGCCTGTCTGGTAGCGGGCGCGATACTGGTCGGTCTCCACGGTCCCTGGCCGCTGGCAGCGATCTTTCTGACTATCGGGATTCTCCTGCCTCTCAGGCGAGGAGACTGACCGCAATTCTCAATTCTCAATTCTTAATTCTCAATGCCATCCCTTGGAAACCGGCGGGTGGAGGAGTGGGCAATTTGAATTGAGAATTCAAAATTGAGAATTCGCGTGTGCCTTCTTTTCGCCACAATGTGCCTTGAAGTTACCTTGATTGCGCATCGCGTGACCCGAATCACCGGTTGTCATGGAGTAGACCGTGAATCGGCGGCAGCATATTGGCTGGTGACCGATTCTGGGCTAAGATGCTCCACGAGAACCGGGTTCTCGCGGGCTGAATTGGGGGGCGGCAAGGTGCACGAAATCGAAACCGGAACCAAAGATTCCTCCAACAACCAGATCCTTTTTCCGATGGCGGTCGGAGTACTGTTCCTCGTCGTTCTGGTGGCGGGCGCACTCCTCGGCTGACGCCGGGCACAGGGCGGATTCTGGTTCAGCCGTTCCCTGAAAAATCGATCACGTAGTCCCCATCGTGGATGAGGTCGAACGACGTCCCATCGGTGCGGGTGAGCATCACCCGGGCGGCATTGACCCTCGGTTGAAGCTCGCGCAGATAGACGTGGTCCTGATGCATCACCGCTTCCGGTCGTGAAAAGTCCGACGGCCCCACCTGTCCCCCGAAGTGCTCACTGCGGCCGAAGGCGAGGTGGAGGCCGAGCTTCTCGTCGAGCAGGACCTCGCCGATGGGGGTGATCCCGAAATCGGCGAGGACGCCGAGGCCAAGCTCAGCGAGATTGCCTCGCGCGGGCTCCGCCGCGAGGCGTTCGGCTTCGGCTTTCGACTGCGGTCCCGATGAGAGGATCTTCACCGCCTGGTTGTTCTCGATCGCGAAGAGCACGACCTCGTCCCCGAACTGAACCGGAAGCACGCCGGCGCCGGCGGTAGGGTCACCGTCCAGCTCGCCCTCGTAGGGGACGATGTAGGCCTCTCCGGACGGCAGGTTGCCCGCAGTACCCGGCTCGCACAGCAGCCCCCCCGATGCGTGGGCCGTGCGGTGGCGAAGATCGAGGTGGAGCTCGTGCTCCGTCGTGCCGTCGACGATGAAGAGAAAGTCGGCGCCGATACTGTCGTCGAGGAGATCCTTGAGGTGGTGCACACGGCGGTTGACCTCGGTGTAGTCGAGCCGGAGGGCGGGCGTCATCTCACGGGAAAAGCCGGGCATCGTGGCGGCGCGGAAACCGAGACCCGGCGCCATCATCTTCAAGGGCGCCGTGGTCGAGAACTCGGTCGGAGCGATGACCAGCGGGTGCCGCGACAGCACCGCCTCCATGGGCTCGGAGGGTTGCCCGGCCATGGCGTCGATGTGGTCGGGGATGACGTCGCCCACCCATGGCCACGCCGTCCCCGGCAAATCGGCATTGTTCGAATGGACGTTCGGGTACAAAAAGAGCGAGATATCGAGGCCATGATCCGCGCCTGAAGCGCCCAACTCTCTGACCCAACCCGCCGCCAGCGCCCGCCGCTCCCGCCACCGTTCGTTGTCCGGCATCTCGTCGTCAGGGAGATCGACGATGAAGGCTAAAGCCCTGTCCTCCTCGCGTGGCTCGAACACCCGTCGAACCAGAGCGGTCAATTCCTCGGCAGTAAGCCTGTTATCAGCCATTTACCCTTCCTTATCTTCTTTTGTTTCCGAGGCGATCTTCCGAAGATCGCATCGGAAAGAAAAGAATAGCCTCAATCAACAATCTCGACCGTAATTTGATCATACCAATCCAGGGACCCGGGAAGCCCGATCGCGACGATCCCCGAGTGCCGGCGTCCGATGGGGTCGAATGGGTGGCCGCGGACGGTCTGGACGCGGCCCCCATCGCGCCAGCCGGTGATCTCGAACCACAGATCGAGGGGGCCGAGATCGCGATTGCAGCGGTTGCTGGCGTTGATCTCGATCAAGACCTGGGCAAACGGTCTGAAGACCTGAACCGAGGTCGACCGGTAGGTTACGCACTCGGAGACGCGCGGAGTAGGGGAGGGCGGACGCCTGGTTGGAGGCGGTGGCGACGTCGGCCACGGCGTCGGCAACGGTGTCGGCGTCACCTCGGGGGCCGACGCGGTCACCCACGCGGACGCCAGTTCGACGGCGGCGGTGGCGGATGGGAGTCTCGTCGGTGTGTTGGTGGGTAGGGCCGTCGCGGCCGATGTTACAACCGGCGCCTCATCCTCCCGCGACACCAGGGCAAGGATGACGGCGAGCAATAGGACCGCAGCGGCGGCCAGGACGACCAGCGACGGGCCTCCCCGACCCGTCCGCGCGCTCGAAACCCGGAAACCTCGAAGCTCGTCGTTCACACCAACACGGTATCTCATTCCAGGCCCGCACTCCTCACGGAGCAGAGTTTCAGCGCCGAAGGCGCGAGAGATCCATAGCCTGGGGCGTGAGCCCCAGGAATACGACGGGACGCCATTCCATCAAGCCGCGAAGCGGCGACAGATTGCGGCTGCGGCGTTAGCCGCGGCCATCACCTCATGGTTGTCTGTCGCCGCTTTGCGGCTCGTCGATTATTCTGCACGGTGTTCCTGGGGCTCACGCCCCAGGCTATGAGTATTCCGCCGCTTCGCGGCTGGCGATTCCCAAACATATTCTCCAACCGGTTCATGTCGTTGATTCTTGACGCGGTGCGGCATCGCGGGTAATCTGTGGCGGCAGCGTTCGCGGCGGAAGGCGGGAGGACAACGATGAAGTGGGTGGTTTTCAATCAGAAGGGCGGTGTCGGCAAGTCGACGATCGTCTGCAACCTGGCCGCGGTGAACGCCCGTGAGGGACGCCGCACCCTCGTCGTCGACCTCGATCCTCAGGCCAATGCCAGCCACTATCTGCTCGGTTCGGACGCCGTCGAGGCGAGCCCGAACCTGGCTCAGTTCTTCGAGCAGACTCTCGGTTTCAAGCTCTTCCGAGACGGCGCCAAGGATTTCATCCACCACACACGCTTCGAAGATCTGCACGTCATGCCGGCAGACCTCGGGCTCGAGGAGTTGCAGGCCAAACTGGAGGCCAAACACAAGATTTACAAGCTGCGCGATGCGCTCGACGAGCTCGAGGAATATGACGATGTCTTTCTCGACACCCCACCGGCCTTCAACTTCTACACCCTGTCCGCCCTCATCGCGGCCGACCGTTGTCTGATCCCATTCGACTGTGATGATTTTTCGCGCCGCGCCCTGTACAACCTCCTCGAGAACGTCGACGAGGTTCGCGAGGACCACAACGAGAACCTCGAGGTCGGCGGCATCGTCGTCAACCAGTTTCAGGCCCGAGCGCGCCTTCCGCAGAGGGTGGTGGACGAGCTGATCGCGGAAGGCCTGCCGATCCTCGAACCGTTCATTTCCTCATCGGTCAAGGTGCGCGAATCACACGAGGCGGCGAAGCCCCTGCCGTACATGGCGCGTTCGCACAAGCTCACGGGGCAGTTTGAAGCGCTTCACGAAGCGATAGCCGGAGTTGAGAGTTAAGAGTTGAGAGTTGAGCCTCTTGCAAAATCCGAAATTCGAGCTTCGATTCGGCACCTGACCGGCTTCGGCGATGTGCGGGCGGGACGCCCGCACCACAAATCCAGCATAAACGTTCTTGTGGTGCGGGCGTCTCGCCCGCACGCTTTGATCCTGTTTCGTCCGGCGGTAGGCGAATTAAATATTGATTCTTGCAAGAGGCTCAGGTATTAGCTCATCGCAGGGGTCCCACGAACCCTCGGATGGGTGGCGGGGCGGATACCTAATACCTAATACCTTCCGCCTACTTCACCGGCTGGTAGACCTCGGTCACCAGCTCGTCCTCGGCTGTGTTGCCGGGATCGCTGACGTAGATGTCCCAGCTGCGACCGTTGCCCTCCAGCTTGTGGGCGATCATGAAGGCTTCGATCTTGTGGTATGTATCCTCGAGCCCGGTATAGGGGCCCACGTGCACCGCCCGCACCACGCGGCCGCCGTAGGTTTCGCCCATCCGTACTGCTGATCCGGGACCGGCGCCCCGGGTGGGTGTGCCGCTCACCGGCAGGCCGGCGTCGAATCCGTATCCACGGTCATCCCAATAGTTGTTGATGGCGATCGGTTGACCGTCTATCTGCAAGCCGTTGGCCGAGACAAACACCGCCACGCGTCCGTAGGCCGCGCCGAGGGCGGCCGCGATGTCGGCGGGTTCGCGGCTGCTTTCGCCCGTGCTGTAGGCGATTGTGGTCGACGGGACCTCGGCGATGCCGATGTCGATATCCGACCAGTCCACCTTCGGCAGATCTTCGGCGATCCGCTTGAGGTTGGCGAGGCCTTGCGCGTAGAGGGGACCGAGCTGGCGGTCTAAGACCAGCCCGAAGTAACGGCCGACGATGTTGAGCCCGAAGTCGGTGTCAAAGGTCCAGGTGAGGCGGGTTCCGCCGTTCTCCGGCTGCAACAGGTACGACGCCTGGGCGCCGCCCTGGCGGCCGAGATTGAGCTCCACATCCACCCGCTCGTAGGGCGTGCTGGCGACAATGATCTGGCTGCCGGTCTCGGGTTTCGGGTCGGTGACCCTCCAGCTGATCTTCGATCCGACGCCGAAGTCCGGCCCCTCGAAACTGTACTCGGCATCGGGAACCACGGCCATGAACGGGGACCAGTCGTTGAAATCCCTGAAACCGTTGACCTGGGCGAAGACCACGCACGGCGGCGCGTCGATCACCACCGAGCGTTCGACATGCCGGGTTTTAGGCAACAGAAAGCCGATGACCACCAGGATCACAACAATGACGACGAGCGCGATTAAGATTCTCTTGAGCACCTTCATGAGACCCTCCTGTGTTCAAAACGCGGACCAGCGGGGATCAAACGGTTTATCGAAACGCTGTCCGCAGTGCATTCGGCGGCAGGATACCATGTGAAACCGGGACATCGGCGACTCGGAAATCGGCGTGCCGGAGTGATCCGGGCCACGTTCACACCCTGATTATCTCTCTATAGTGTGATGTGGCGTCACCGAGGCGCCTGAGGGAGGAAGAGATGTTCAAGAAGGATGGCAGCGAAACATCGGCGCCAGAGCCGCGAACGACCCCGACCCCCGGTGCACGAACCCCGGCGCCCCGCAAGGGCAGCGGACCGGCCATGATCGGGCCGTCGATCACCATCAAGGGTGATGTCTCGGGCGACGAGGACCTCGTGATCCAGGGCCGGATCGACGGCAAAGTGAACCTAGCCCAGCACAACGTCACGATCGGGTCGGATGGTCGCGTCAAGGCCGATGTCCACGGAAGAACGGTGGTCGTGGAGGGCGAGGTCGAAGGTGATTTACGAGCGCAGGAGCAGATCATTCTTCGCCACACCGCCAAGGTCCATGGCAGCATCGCCGCGCCAAGGGTGTCGCTCGAGGACGGTGCAGTGTTCCGTGGCGGCATCGAGATGGACTCGTCGGGGAACCCCCCGAAGCCCGTCGCCGAAAAGGTCGAAACGCCAAAGAGCGATGTGAGTACCGAGTCGGATCGGTCGGGGAAACCCGTCAGCCACCCCGGTAACGCCGGCAAGACGGTCTCCGCGTAGATTGCCTACCGCTGGGCGAAGTCGCCGGGGGTTGCTGTCATAATGCCGTCGAGATGAAGCTCCCCTGGCGTACCCGGCAGCAAGAATCGGCGGTGTTCGAGGTTGTGCATGAACCGCCGCCGCCGCGCGTTGAGACCCATCGCTCACCCGGGCTCAAGGAGGCGTTGGCCGGCGTGCCGTCCGACGGGTCGTGCAGGGTGCTCGATCTCGGCCCCGCGGTGGCTGGAAACGTGGACTTCCTCTCCGCCTTTGCATCCAAAATGCAGATCGCCGATTTTCTAGCAGGGGTCGACCCGAACGCCTCCCCGCTGAACCCTGATCTCGAACGTGGGATGCAGGCCCTTCGCAACCTGGTGGATTCGGCCGGAGGGACGTTTCGCCTCGTCCTGGCGTGGGACGTGCTCGCCTATTTGCCCTCTCACCGGGTCGGCGACCTGATCGGAGTGTTGGCGGAGCTGTGCCGTCCTGACGCACGTCTTCATGCGATTGTCCCGACCACGGAGACGATGCCCGCCGTGCCCAACCGCTACCGGATCGTCGATGAGGAGAACCTCGTTTACGAACCGGTCACCACCGATCTCAGGGGCGCCCCGGAGCTGCCGCCAAATACGGTCGATCGCCTCCTGCAGGGTTTCAAGATCGAACACTCGTTCGTTCTCCGCCACGGCGTCCGAGAGTATGTGGCTACCCGGAACGTTGAACGTTAAAACGTTAAACGTTGAATTCTCAGTTCTCAATTCTCAATATTCACCCCTCTCCCCAGGCATTTCCTGGCGGACGGGGGTCATTCAACATTGAGAATTCATAATGGGGAACCTGCGTCTCCGGTTGGCTCAGGTTTCGCTTCCCGTGGCTACGAAACATCGTGGTGGCGGGTCCTTTAGGGCCCGCCACCACGGTGACTGAAAACCTGAAGATCTCCCGGCCTGGGACGGCGTTGCCGAAAGCAAACGTTTTAGCCTCCGAATTCTCCGTCTGCTATTCTTCCACAATCTGGTGAAGGGAGCGCAATGTGAAAGCTGGAATTCGAAATCTGGTGATCGGCGGCGGTCTGCTGGCCGTGCTTGCCGGCTATGCGTGGGCCTCGGTGAACTTCGATTACGATCATGCGGTCGATTTTTCGGGCTACTCGACATACGGGTGGATGGAGCGTGACAATTCGGTCGATTCACAGTTCCCGGAGCATCTCAGGCTACGGTTGCGCAGAGTGACGGAGGATGTCCTGGCGGAGAAGGGATTCGAGCCTTCGCCGGCGCCGCCGCAGACCGATCTGCTGCTCACCTACTATTACGGCGCCCAGGACGAGCTCTCGGTGAACCATGTGTCCTACAGCCCCTATTCACCGTGGGGATACGGCTACTGGGGGGGTTTCAACTACGGCTACACCGAGGTCCGCAAGTACAAGCAGGGAACCCTGGTGCTTGATATCGTCGATGGTCACACTCACCAGTTGGTGTGGACGGGAGTGATGGAAAAAGAGGTCCGGAGCGTGAATCCGTCCGGGAAGAGGATTCAGAAGACGATCAAGAAGCTCCTAAAAAACTTTCCGCCCACGAAGTAGAACGGTATTAGGTATTAGCAATTAGGTATTAGCTCATCGCATTGTCCGGGGGCTCGTAATCCTACATTTCGTCGCAGATACCGCCGGCTGCTTGTGATGACCTAATACCTAATAGCCGCGCGCTGAGCTTGCTCAGCGCGCTCGGCGCCCTCTCGCGTCCGCGACCCTTCGCACCATCTCGGCGTCCACCGGGTTTCCGTGCTCCTCGATCTCATTGGCAATCCTCGTCAGCGATCGATAGTCCTCATCGGCATACCGCAACAGGGCCTTCGCCATTTTGTTGAAGGGGTCCTCGAGTCCGCGGAGGTTGTCGTCTCTACGAAGCCTGAGAGTGACGTCGAAGTCACCCGACGCGATCTTCTCCATGCTCTGGGCAATCTTGAGGGCGGCGCCGGCCGTACGGTGGGTCAGCATGATCGACCGCACTACCACCATCGCGAGGAAGATCAGCGAGATGCCGCCCATGATGGCCGCATTGCGGAGGTCATTGACGTGCATCCTCTCGCCGATTTCGGGGCTCGTGGCCAAGACCTGATTGGTGGTCGTGTGGGACTGCCAGGCGATCACGGCGTTGAGGGCGAACAACAGGATGAAAACCAGCCCTGCGACCCTGACGGTGGCGGCGAGCTGGCGGCGGCTGTCGACGAGATAGTGGCGCCGCCTGTAGCCTTTGGCGCCCGAGGCTTCAGCTTCGGCGCTTTTCGACTCCGTATGCATCGGCCTTCCTTTCGGTCGCTCGTCGAGCCCCCCGAACGTTTGCTGGATTTCGATTGTATCGGATAACCGGCGAGAAGCACGGGAAGATCCCCGCGCATCGGGGGGCCTAACCCGGTATCATCGCCGGTGCGGCCGTTCGATGGTCGAAGAACCCCACGGGGAGGGCGATGTTGGGGAAAAATGGCGACACGGCGCGGAATGCGAAGGCGTTTCAGGCCGGCCTCGACGCGGTGCAACGCGTGGCTCGCACGATATTGGAATCAGAGCACGAGCTGCCGCCCCGGCCGCGGTCGGGGCTGGCGCCCGAACTCTGTCTCGGTGTGGAGGGCCGGCCCTTCGAGGATGTCATCGGGGCCCTGACCCGGGTGCTGGCCGACACTCCGTCGTCGGCAAGCCCGCGATTCGTGAACCAGCTCTTTGGCGGACGCGAGCCGGCGGCGGTGGTGGCCGAGATGCTCACCCCGATCACCAACACCTCGATGTACACCTTCAAGGTGGCCGGCCCCCAGGTGCTGATCGAGAACGAGGTGATCGCACGCATGGCAAAATTTGCCGGGTTCCTCGAGGGTGAAGGGACCCTCTGTCCCGGTGGATCGCTCTCGAATTTGGCCGCGATGGTCATGGCGCGAAACCGGGCCGTCGCCGGCTGCCGTGACAGCGGTCTCACCGGAGAGCGCCTCACCGTCTACACCTCCGAGGCCGGCCACTATTCGATTCGCAAGAATGCCGGCATCCTGGGGATCGGTCACAATAACGTCCGGGACGTCCCGACCGATGCGGCCGGACGCATGCGGGTGGAGAGCCTGCGCACGATGGTGGCCGAAGATCTCGAGCGCGGCGCCCTGCCCGTCATGATCAACGCGACCGCGGGGACGACGGTGCTCGGGGCGTACGACGACATCGGGTTGATGGCTGAGGTTGCCGGGGAGCACGGAATCTGGTTGCACGTTGACGGCGCCCTCGGGGCCTCGGTGCTCTTGTGCGATCGTCATCGCCGCTTGATGGACGGGGTCGAGAGCGCGGACTCGCTGACCTGGAATGCCCACAAGATGATGGGTGTGCCGCTGCCGTGCTCGGTCCTGCTCGTGCGACGCCGGGGAACGCTGACGGAGGACTTCAGCGAGCGAGCGGGTTACCTCTTTCAGAGCCCCGATGACGAGCTCGACCCGGGCACGCGCTCGATCCAGTGCGGGAGACGCAACGATGCCCTCAAGCTGTGGGCGGCGTGGCTTCACCTCGGGGATGCCGGTTTTGACCGTCGGATCGCGAGGTTCTTCGAGCTTGCCCAATATGCGGCAGAGGCTGTCGCCGCCGACCACGAGCTCGAGCTCGTCACGGCGCCCCAGTCGGTGACCGTGTGCTTCACGGTCCGCGATGGCTCGAGCTCGGCTATTTGTGAGCGGTTGGATCGGGAGGCACGGCTCAAGATCGGTTTTGGCGAGGCCGCCGGCCGCCAGGCGATCCGCCTGGTGTGCATTGATCCTGATCTCGACGAGAAGCGAATTGACGCTATTCTGGCGGAGATCAAGGCCGTTGCCGCGGAGCTCGGGAAGTCGCGGAGAGCCGGCGCTGTTGACGATGGATGAAATGGAGAAGGACACCTTGAAGTTGATAGAGAGTATTCGCACCGGCATCATCGGTGACGACCGGGCGATCGAGGGACCGTTCGGGGTGCGGCGGGTGACCTACGCGGATTACACCGCGTCCGCCCGGTCGCTTGATTTCATCGAGGACTTCATCCGAAACGAGGTCATGCCGTTGTACGCCAACACCCACACTGAAACCTCCACCACCGGGCTGCAGACGACTCGCTTCCGGGAGGATGCGCGCAGGACGATTGTGGAGGCCGTTCACGGCGGCGAAGACGATATCGTCATCTTCAGTGGTTCCGGCGCGACCGGGGCGATCAACAAGCTCATCGAAATCCTCAACCTCCGACTGCCGGCGGACCTCGACCAGAGGTACGGCTTCTCGGAGTTGATCCCCGAGGAGGAGCGCCCGGTGGTGTTCATCGGGCCCTATGAGCATCACTCGAACGAGATCTCGTGGCGCGAGACGATCGCCGACGTGGTCGTGATCGACGAGGACCACGACGGTCGGATCGACGAGGAGCACCTCGAGCGGGAGCTCGAAGCCTACCGGGATCGACCCCTCAAGATCGGCAGCTTTTCCGCCGCCTCGAACGTCACCGGGATCGTTTCCAACACCTCCGCGCTGTCGGCTACGCTGCACCGGCATGGCGCGCTCGCCTTTTGGGACTTTGCGGCAGCGGCGCCGTATGTCGGCATCGACATGAACCCGTCCGGAGACGAGAACGATCCCCTGGCGTACAAGGATGCCCTCTTTATCTCGCCCCACAAGTTTGTCGGTGGCCCGGGCACGCCGGGCGTGTTGGTCGTCAAGCGTGACCTGGTCGCCAACACGGTTCCGACGGTCCCGGGTGGTGGCACCGTGACCTACGTCAGCGCCGAGGGCCACTCCTACATCACCGATCCCGCCCACCGCGAGGAGGGGGGAACGCCGGCGATCATCGAGTCGATCCGCGCCGGCCTCGTCTTCAAGCTCAAATCAGCGGTCGGCGAGGACGCCATCGAGGAGCTCGAGCGGTCGTTTGTCGAACGTGCCATCAGAGACTGGTCTGAACACCCGCGGATCAGTGTTCTCGGCAATAAGGAGGCAAAACGGCTGTCCATCGTCTCCTTTCTGATTCGACACGATGAACGTTTTCTCCACCACAACTATGTGGTGGCTCTGCTCAACGACCTCTTCGGCATCCAGGCGCGGGGCGGATGCTCGTGCGCGGGGCCGTACGGCCATCGGCTATTGGGGATCGACATGGCGCGGTCGACGAGGTTTCGGGAGGCCATCAATCACGGTTGCGAGGGCATCAAACCGGGTTGGGTTCGGGTGAACTTCAACTATTTCATTTCCGAGGCGGTGTTCCGCTACATCCTCGACGCGGTGATCCTGGTCGCGAACGAGGGCTGGAAGCTGCTGCCGTACTATCACTTCGATATCGACACCGGCGTCTGGCGGCACCGCGATCACGAGCTGCGCGCGGAACTCGGGCTGGACGATCTGAGCTTCCGCTCGGGTCATCTCGAGTATACGGGGAAGCACCTCAGCGAGCCCGAGAGCGCCCTCGGTGAGTACCTCGAGCAGGCGCGGCGGATTGCCGCCGAGGCGGCCGCCGAGTTCGGGTGCGACGAGGATGTCGTTCAGCTTCCGGAAGAGTTGGAGCGCCTGCGGTGGTTTCCCATGCCGTGTGGGCCGTTAATCGAGACGCGCCCGTCGATGATCGGCGCCGCCGACCGGGGCCGTGTAACCCCGGACGACACTTCCACGTAGCTAGAGCTGAGCCATCCGACAGCGGTTTTGGCGAAGAGAATCAAAAGGAGCTGGATGAGAATCGGAGAAAGCAGGCTGGCGCAGGCTCGGGAGCGCCGCTGGAGTCGGCCGTACAACTCTCTCGACCCGATGGTGGTGCGTCTCGAGGTGGAGG
>Ga0209013_10003174_pt1 | contig 14689 bp, 12 predicted proteins | sample Cruoilmetagenom2_FD_187291 | JGI IMG/M metagenome (GOLD analysis project Ga0209013, IMG submission 187291) | Oil polluted marine microbial communities from Coal Oil Point, Santa Barbara, California, USA - Sample 2 (SPAdes) (version 2) | ecosystem: Environmental > Aquatic > Marine > Oil seeps ... | reverse complement strand
CACTCGTTGGACGTCCCGCACCATTCGCGGCCTGGCTCGCCCTTCTTACCCTCGATATTCATCACCCAGCCCTCAGGAACCAGTCCGGGACTGTCCAGCTTGTAAGGATCCGGAGGGTAGATCTCCGGAAACAGACCCAGCACCGCATTGACCGCATTGCCCTGCGGGCTATAGAGCGACGTGATTTGGTTCATCGGCGTGAACAGCGCCTCGTCGAACCCCTGGTTATGAAGATAACTCTCCTCGATATCACCCAGATGTCCCTTGCCGAAAAAAGCGGTGGCATAGCCGGCCTCTGATAATACCTCAGCGATAGTTACCTCCTCAGCACGCAATCCCGAAAACTCGTGGGGCATTCCAACCACGCCCATGCCGTGACGCACCGGGTGACGACCGGTCAAGAATGCAGCGCGGGTCGGCGTGCAGGAGGGCTCAGTGTACATCCGGGTGAAGTTGATCCCCTCACTCGCCATTTGGTTCAGGTTCGGCGTTTCGTAGCCGAAATTCTTTTGAAGCGCTGGGAAGCCGGCTGCACCGAACGCGGTGTCGTCCCACAGGATGTAGACGATGTTCGGAGGCTGGCCGTATTTCTCGCGGAGCGAGGCCAGTTTCTCGTCCAGCTCCACGTTCTCGGCCGCCCAGCGTTCTCCGTTCTGGGACTCAAGAATGTAGTACTCGGCGTCGTGGACAATCTTGTCGGCGGCTTGAGCAAGTGATGCCCCCATTCCTGTGACCAGAAATGCCATCAAAGGCACGGCACACTTAGGTCTTAAGCGCATCATTTCCTCCTCCTAGATTTTATTGTGCGTCGAGATTTGAGATGACCTCATTGAATGAGCCCCACCTCGTTATCACCGTGGCATATGACGTCTCGGTAACGGCGGCAACAAAGTTAAATTGAGGCCGCGTTCGTGCCTACAGGGCCAATACGTATTGATAGGGTAACCGATGCTGGAATATCGGCTATTGGCACATAGCAGCAGCTAAACTAGGCACGTTTCTGCACAGCGAGGCCGACTAGCCGAATGTCCGCTTTTGGCACTTAGCGGACACCTAAACCTCACCGGAGAATGTCTGCTTTCGGTGGTAAAGCGGACATCTCCAGCGCACAACTGCTACTTCGATCGATTCTTGAACCGGATCGGAGATGATGTATCGCCTTACACTAGGCAGGCGAATAGATGCATACGCTCGGCGCCAGCATCATCCCGCTAACAAAGCAGTCTTTGACTCACCCAAGACAACCTGAACACCCCTACTCAAGACATCAAACTCGAACCGCCTATCGACAAACGGCTCTCCATCAAGGTTGATATGAAAGGGCCTATCCGTCTCCAAAACAAATCGCTTGAGCTGACGGTAGAAGAATGTTTGCCGCCCTTCGCCGGTGGGATCCTTCAGCTCTTCGATGAGTTGACCTAGCTTTGCGAGCGACGGATTACCAAGCGCTGCCAAATCGAGCAGGCCATCAGTAAGATCGGCCTTGGGCGCTACTTCGAAGCCACCACCCGCAAATCGGCTGTTCCCCACGGCCATAACTAAGATTTCGCCGCCCTCGACCTCTCCGTCGGGCAACAAGATACGCGAATGCGTCGGCTGCAAATTTGCGGCCTTCACGAGACCCATTAGCGCATAGGCCCCTCCACCAAGCTTGCTTTTTAGTTCTCTTGGCGTCGTGGCTGTTACCTCTGCACCAAAGCCCCCGCTTGCTACGTTGATAAAATAGCGCCCGTTCATGCGCCCGACGTCGATTGGCGTCGGTGTTCCCGTACAGGCATGACGCAAGGCGACAGCTAAATCTTTTGCATCGATGCCATTCCCGCGTGCGAAGTCGTTTGCCGTGCCTAAAGGAAGAAGGCCGATGGATGCGCGCGAAGCCTTCTCGCATTTTAAGACCGCGTTGAGTACGGCATTGAGGGTTCCATCGCCCCCGCCGGCGACAAACCTGTTGATCCCCTTCTTTAAGGCCTTTCTGACAAACCGGCGCAGATCCTTCCCCTTCCAGGGAATCATAACTTCAAGTTCGATTTTTTGATTTCGGACCTGCTGAACCGCCGCCTTGACCTCTGGCCGATTGCAGGACTTTTTGTGAAGGATCAGACACGGCCGCACCGCTTTTTTTGACATCTTGATACCCACTTGAGTTCGGCCTTGCTTGAGCGAATTTAGTAGGCGACCCCATCGGCTCTACGACAGTTCTCCGGTATGTCGTGCCCTCCGATCTTAAAGTTCTCACAGGTCAGAAAAAGAGGGTGGTTTTTTCCTATGATAAAACCGATCACTCCCATGAGTGCCACTATGCCGAGAAGCGCCACTCTTAGCTTGGCATTCGTGAGTCGATCGATGTCGGGAACGACCACGACAATGATAACGTAGAGCAAGTATGGCAGGGTCAAAAAAGCGCTTGTAAGCGCGGCCAACCCGAGGACCCATGAGGCAAGACTTTCGGGTCTGAAACTTTCGATATCTATAAAAGCTGATAGCACGAGCCAGACCGTGGGCAATCCTAGCAGAAAGCGTCCTCGCCAGGGCAGCTTAACCGCCGGCACATCCATCCGCGGGATGAAGAAGCTCGCCAGCAATGCCGCGGAGGCGGCAACCCAAACGTAGAGAAGTTTCTCGAAAAAAATCGTCCCATATACGCCGAACCAGAACGCCGAAGTGGACACGGCTGCTGATAGCGCCATCGCGGATATGAAAAAGACTTTCGCCTCGGCCCTGCTGATCGCGTGGTCTTCCAGTGTCACTGCACCCTCGCCCTCTGTCTCGCACATCATTCACGTCCGCTCGTGACCCAAAAACTGACATTAGTCATAGCAGAGGCTACCGGGGCAGCGGTCCACGCGCATGGGACGCGCAACCCTCCCTTCTAACCGAAGGGAAGTCGCGCAATTGGTAGCTGCTCCCTGCAATATGGCTATCTGAGGCGCGTTGCTGTCAATGACAGACGAATAGCGGGCCGTATTGCATGCAACCGGCGCGTTAGCGGCGATCATCTTTCTAATCGACGGGTTAGCTATTCAGCGCAAAAGTCCGTCTGCGCAACGTTGATCATAAGAATCGCCGACCCAGGGCACAGCTGGCGCGATCTTAAAAATTTGCATGTGGCAGGAAATATCTACTTGACGGCACCTGGAGCCCAGTCCGCGGTGCGGACACCTTCTTACCGTCCTGTGACGACTTGGCGAAATTGGAACCCGGCGACGGAGCCACCCAACATGCAGAGATGACACAACACATCGCAGGCCGAATCCGCAAGAGATTCACCCCCTAAAGGCAACAACAAGGAAAGCTAAAAAAACTTCCCTCGTCGGTTAGCTTTTGTACGCGCTAAAAAACGGCAGGCGACTATGCTGGCATCACTTCACTCAGGGGCTGCGATAAGCCACAAAGCTAGTGGCCATGATTATCCTTGGTCATAGTGATTGCCAGGGCCGTTTTGCATGATCCGAGGCAGGTCTTGCTGAATCTGAGTGCTCAAATTCTCATACTGGTTTCCTTGCTGGTTTACTTGATCCAGCCGCTGCTTCTCAGGGATCGGAAACAAATCACGAAACTCTGCCAGACACTCATCCATGCATTGCGACATCTTGGCTTGAATCTGAGCGATGCGCATCATAGTCCAACGCGCGCCCTCAAGATCGTTCATGAAGGCTTCAGTCGCCTCATTCAGCTTCTTAGTTGCCTGCCCGCTCATTCTAGCCCCCATTGCAAGAGAATTAGATCATGGAGATTTACCGGCTCCACCAAACTCGACACAAACTCGATTGATCATTTGTGCCTCTTCCCCCTCATCTCGCGACCAGTCTTGTTGTTCAAGGGCGAACATTGACGGCCTTAGAGCGCGAATCAGCGTGACCTGCACAAGCTTTCTCTATCATAGGCATTGCCATGATGATCAAGCTTACCTGCAGCCCGATCCACAGGATGCTAGCGGTTAGCGGGCTTAGCAGGCTACGGCTCATCACTTTGGATCGGAATGCATGCATCTCGGCCACCTTTTGTTGTATCTCCTTCCTGAGTCATGCTTCAGCCTTCGGCGCGATCACGTGGCGTGACTGTCGGCAGGGGCAGGCGGAATGCCTGCCTCCCGCGAACCGGGCTGCCGGCGTACATCTTTACGGAGAGGCCAATTGCAACCTCAAGCTACCTGACGTTATTTGCAACTAGCGCCTCGTAGCGGAGCATGGAATGAACGAGATGCTCAGCAGCAGCGTCCAAGAGCAGAAAATCATGAAACTTGAACACAGTCATGAGCGCGCTGCAATCGCTGCACGACTAGTTGAAGGTCAAAAACCTTCTTATGTCCGTGATTTCGTCTATGGCGGAATTGACGGGGTGATCACGACCTTCGCCATTGTCGCGGGCGTTGTCGGTGCCGCGCTGTCCTCAAATGTGATCCTCATCCTGGGCCTCGCCAACCTGCTTGCAGATGGTTTTTCGATGGCCGCGAGCAACTACAGCGGCACGAAGACCGTTGTCGACGATCTCCAGCGGATCCGCGAGATCGAACGGAAGCATATTCGTCTTGATCCTGACGGCGAAAAAGAAGAGGTGCGCCAACTCCTAGCGCGGAAAGGACTCGATGGGAAAACCCTTGAAGATGTCGTGGGCTCGATTACAGCCGATGAAAAAAACTGGGTCGACTTAATGCTAACGGACGAATATGGCCTTTCGCTCAACCAGCCCTCACCCTTCCTCGCTGCTCTTGCTACGTTTCTCGCCTTCATGATTTGCGGCGCTGTCCCCATACTGCCCTTCGCATTCAACATGCAGGCTGCCTTCACAGTCTCTATGGTTATGACCGGCATCGTGTTTTTCGCGATCGGCGCCGCAAAGAGCAAATGGGCGTTGACTCCTTGGTGGCGATCGGGATTGGAAACCCTTGCGATCGGTGGAACAGCGGCCGCGATGGCGTTTGCAGTCGGCTATTTCTTGAAGGGCCTGAAGTAAAGTTCGGAAATAGTCGGATTCGCCCAATCAATTTGGCGCTAGTTAAAGAACTGAGGCCGAATACCTTGCATTGCCGGTGCACACGCTGCATTTGATGCTGATGCAGCATTAGATGGTGGATGCCGGTGACGAAGGCGAGCAGCAACACATCCCATCGCTCTTTACGTGTGGCATCCGCGCTCGGCGCAACGTACGGGCTTATCTTCATTTTCATCGGCTTTTCCGTCTCATCGCCACGCGTTTCTGCCGAGGTTCAGGGCATGGCCCCTGATCCGCATACTCAAGCTGCACCTACGTTTATTGGCTCGTCGGCCTGCGCTGACTGCCACCCCCGCGTGCATGCCGCATGGACCACGTCGCAGCATGCGGCAGCCATGCAAAAGGCTTCGGACGAGACGGTGCTGGGTCCCTTCGACGGAAGCACCTTCACTAAAGACGGTGTCGAGACAGTCTTCTTCAAGAAGGACGGAAAGTTCTGGGTCCGAACCGACGGTCCTGACGGGCAAATTGCAGAATTCGAGATTCCCTACACATTTGGCATTGCCCCCCTTCAGCAGTACCTCATTGCGCTACCTGATGGCCGTTTGCAGGCGTTGGGCGTTGCCTGGGATGCGCGGCCGAAGGAAGAAGGCGGTCAGCGTTGGTTCCATCTCTACCCCGACCAGAAGCTGACGGCCGGCCATCCACTTCATTGGACAGGCATAGACCAAAATTGGAACCACCAGTGTGCGTACTGCCACTCCACTAATCTCAAGAAAAACTACGATGCCGCAACTGATAGCTTCCACACCACCTGGTCTGAAATGAACGTAGGCTGCGAAGCCTGCCACGGCCCGGCTTCCCAGCATCTGGCCTGGGCCTCTAAAAAAGATGAGTGGCAGGGCTTGGAAAAGAAGGGCAAAGGCTTTGCATTGAGTTTCGATGAACGAAAGGGCGTCACATGGTCCCCGTCCTCAGTCGGAACGGCAAGCCGATCCGCCGTTCGCAAGACCAGCAAGGAGATTGAGGTCTGCGCCGCATGCCATGCCAGACGGGGTCAATTCTCTGATGAGAAAACACAGCATTTCCACGACGCGTTCAGACCAGCGCTTTTGGCACAAGGCCTCTACCATGCTGATGGTCAACAACGCGATGAGGTATTCACGTACGGGTCCTTCTTACAAAGTCGCATGCATGCCGCCGGCGTCACATGCTCTGACTGCCATGACCCCCATACGCAAAAGCTGCGCGCACCAGACAACGCCGTCTGCACGCAATGTCATGCGCCCGAACAGTTCAACACACCGGCCCATCACCACCACCGTGCAGACACAAAGGGGGCCGAATGCGTCAGCTGCCATATGCCAACAACGACCTACATGATTGTTGACCCCCGACACGATCACTCAATTCGCATTCCACGTCCCGATTTGACGCGTATTCTTGGTACACCCAATGCCTGCAATCAGTGTCACACTGATAAGACCGCAACCTGGGCTGCCGATGCTGTAAGAAGTTGGTACCCATCACCAAAGCCCGGGTTCCAAAGTTATGCGCAGGCGCTGCACTCGGGTGACAGTGGTGGGCCTGGTGCCCAGATCCTGCTCAAGCGGGTTGCAAAAGATACTTCTCAACCGGCTATCGCACGCGCGAGTGCCGTAGCGCGATTGGGCCGCTTTCTTACACCGAAGTCAATTTCGATTGTCATCGATGCATTGAAAGATCCTGATCCAGCCGTCCGCATGGCAGCCATAGCCGCACTTGCGAATGCCGACCCGCGGGTGCGACTTGCACTTCTGCCGCCTTTGCTCGCCGACGACGCTCGTATTGTGCGCATGGACGCAGCGCGCGCGCTTGCGGGTCAGATCGAAGAGCAACTCAAACCTGAGGACCGTAAACGGTTCAATACCGCTATCGATGAATATATTGCGGCCCAGCGCTTTAATGCCGACAGACCGGAATCCTTGGTCAATCTTGCCAATCTCTACATCGTTCGCCGCCAGCGAGACGACGCGGAATCTGCGCTGCTCAAAGCCCTTGAGTTGGATAAGACGTTTGCTCCCGCCTATGTCGCCCTGGCGGAGAACCGCCGGGCGCAGGGAGATGAGGCTGGCGCCGAAGCGGTGCTGCGAGACGGACTCGCAAAGAATCCGGACTCAGCCGTAATCCTGCACTCTCTTGGCTTGTCGCTTGTCCGCCAAAAGCGAATTGAAGAAGCGCTTACGAAACTCACCGAAGCTGCGAATGCAGCACCAGACGTTCCGCGACTTGCCTATGTCGCGGGCGTAGCGCTGCACGATACGGGAAAGCGAACCGAGGCAATCGATATCTTGAAGGGCGCGTTATCACGCAACCCTTACGACCGCGATCTTCTCCAATTGCTCGCCAGTTATGAGTTGCGGGATGGCCAATACTTGTCAGCTTTGGAACGTGCGGAGCTGTTGAAAGAGCTGGAACCTGAGAGTCGGGAGATTGCCCAGTTCTTGGCCGACGTCAAACGCGCGCGGAAATAGCGGTGAACATGTCTTCCAGCTTGCGACTGGCGCCTCCACGACAAGGTCCGAACACAATTTGCATTTGACAAGTTTCCATTTTGGCTCCGGTCACCTGCAGAAGAAACGGCCACCTCGTCACACGACGCTTCCGAAAAAGTGGCCGCATTTTTGCGGAGTGTTTTTAAGAGCCGGCAGCGGGCCTTTCGACCCGCTGCCTTAGCCCTTCCCCCTGATATTACTTCATGCACTTACCGCTCGCTTCATCCCACTTGAGGCCCTGCTGCTCGCAGTCGGCTTTTGTGACGGGGTCGTCCGCAGCGAACGCAGGAGCGCTGAAGGCGACAAGCAAACCGGCAATGATTGCAGTGGTAAGAACTTTGGCTGACATGTTGATGTCTCCTAATTGAAACCCCTAAGCCCTGGGCGACAACAACTTGAGAACATGGCAATTTCTAGAAGTATAGATGCTCTTCCTGTTGTAATTTTACCGAGCATTAAAGTAGAATACTGTAAAAATACATAACTATACTTGAGTCACTCCAATAGTCTCGAGTTGTTGCTGCATCCCGCATGGAATCCGTTTGAAACACAACGTGATAGCAGGATCAGTTAAACCTCTGCTGAGCCCAACTTCAGGGAGGCCCAGTGGATCATCGGCTTGTTGCGGTGATGCTACGGGCGATCATCCCTGGCGAACGATCCCCGCTTCTGACGAGGATCTAAAACGGACTTTTGAGGCAAGCCTCACCTACATGTTCAAGCGGGTGCGCAGCCCGAAAACGGCGATCTGATCCTCGCTTGGGTGCAGGGCCGGATTGAGAAGAAGTTGTGCGTCAGCGGTAATCGCGATGTTGTCTGAAAACTGATAGCGGTAGAAAGCCTCAAGCGTGCCCTGATCTGGAAGGCCTGGGGCAGCTGGATCATTCCACGCCGCCGCAAAACCCATCAAATCCCGATACTGTGGGAAGTAGTATAAGAAGCCACCGCTGACGGCCTTGTTGTAAAAGGGTGCCGCTCCATCCGACCATCCGGCGCGGACGAAGGGCATGAACACGTCGTTGAACGTGGCATTGGCAGAGACGACGACCCCATGACTTTCCGGGATACCGACCTTTTTGCGCTCATCGACATGCCAAGCCCCAACATGGAAGTTGGTGAGAAAACGCTCTTCGCGTGACGGTGTCCAGCCAATCTCGCCATAGGTGAAAAACTCGCTTCCGCCGGGAAAAAACTCAATATCCGTCAGCGAACCATTGGCGTCGGTGATGAGGCCCTTAGCAAACACCTGATCGGTGAGCATGGCGCCCGCTCCAAAACCAAAGCCTTGGTCCGGCAAAGCAATGGATGGGTTAACCAGCGTCGACAGGTTCAAAAACGTCGTGCGCTGATTGGCGTACCCCAAGATATCGATGTAGTCCGTCGGATCGATGCGGCCGACAACAAAGCCGGCCCGCCCCTCGACAAGAGACTGCTCCCAGTAAAGCGTTGTCAGAGCCGCCCCGTCATCTGAAAAAGTTGTGCCGGTGATTCCCAGATAGCCGATCTCGCTGCCAAGTTGCGCAGGCGTTAGCTCTGTCCACAGTTCGTGGCGCTGTTCGACAAGAAATACCAATGAGCCGGCATTTTTCGTCCCTCGATGGACAAGCTCCCACTTGCCGAACATCCGCACACTGCCACTTGAGCCCTGCTTCTCACCGAAGAGCGTCTCGGTGCTGCGTTGATAGAGCGCTTGATAGTCGATCCCGATCTGCAGGCCATACAGTCGCTTGAGCCGCGCCAGACCGTCTTCGATCGGCTGAAAGAGGGCGTCCACGTGAGGGCGGCGCGACACAGTCGTACGCGTGGCGGCATCTTCTTCGAGCTGCGGGCCAACGGATTGTGGGCCGCCCAGTCCGCCTTCTGCACCTCTGCGCAAAACATCAGCACCGCTGCTGGACTGGTCCGCGACCGTCGCTGGCGAAACATCCTGCGCCACAGCCGTAATGGGCAACCGCAGCATAACGGCAGCAGCCGCCACAAGGGCTAGCGCAAGAGTTCCACGCGACATTTGAATTCCCCCATTGCCGAAGCGGAAGGTATGCAGCCCTTCCACTCGCTGACACGAATCATAGCGTATTTTTATATATCTTGCCGTCTTTCATGATGGTGCGGATGTTCTCCACGCCGTCGCGCGGCGGGGCATCATGCCATTTCTCCACGGCACCGATCACGCTGAGATCTTTGAGTGGGTTGCCGTCCACTAGCAAAATGTCCGCGTAAGCACCTTCCTCGATGACGCCAAGCTTGGCACCGGGATACGGATTGACGACCGGCCCGCTCAGCGCTGCGATCTCGCCGCCTATAGAGGTCATGCTGACCAGTGCTTCATGGTTCCCAAAGAAATGGCCATTCAACCACTTCTCGTGAGCGATTTGGTTGGGGCAGACTTTAGCTGAGCCAACGCAATCGGTATGGTGGCCCCGTTTCGGCTGCAATCGTTTGACGTTTTTAATGTAGTCGGTGAAGGCCGCCTGCGCGCTCTTCAACTTGCGCGCGGTCCTGGGGTCCTGCAGCGCTTCAATATCCCCCAAAGCCGGAGTGAAGGCCGTCAGATTGGTGGTGATGTAGGCACCTTTCTCCTTCATCTTCGCGGCAATATCGTCATCAAACATGAAGCCGTGTTCGATCGTCATCACGCCCATGTTGAGCGCTCGAAGCATCGCGTCCTTCGTATATGAATGAGCCCCGACGTAGCTCTGGTAACTGTCGGCGATCTCCACGGCGGCGGCGATTTCTTCTTCTGTCATACCATTGAGCTGCCAAGGGTCGAACAGCGAGGCGACGCCGCCGGTCTGCATAATCTTTAACTGCGAAGCACCCTGTCGGAAGTTGTTACGTGCTGTGACGGTCACGGCATCGGGGCCATCCGAAGATTTGGAGATGTTGAGCCGCTCCATCTGCGTGTCACCGCCAGGCAGGGATGAGTAATTGGCGAAATCCGCATGCCCACCACGCCCGCCGATGAAGGCACCGGAGGGGTAGACACGTGGCCCGTTGATGAGACCGGCGTCGATCGCTCGGGTCAGACCACCATTTGCCCCGCCCATGTCACGAACCGTGGTGAAGCCTTCCATGAGGTACATTTCTGCCATCGCCACGCCGCCAATGGCGATGTCTTCCCAGGTCTGGTTGACCTCGATATCCGTCAACCCCTTGCCGTTCAGCATCAGGTGGACATGGTTGTCGATCAGTCCCGGCATCAGCGTACGACCGCCGCCATCGATGACGGTCGCATTAGCGTCGGCCTCAATGTCTCCCATGGCGACCTTCTTGATGAGGTTGCCTTCAACCAGCACGCTCATTCCTTCGGCGAGCGTGTCGCTCTTGCCGTCGAAGATGTTGACGTTAGTAAAGAGAACTTGAGGCTTTTCTTGTTGTGCTTGGGCTGGGGCTGCAAACGTTAAGGCGGCGGTCAGGCATACCGCAACGAGACTTTTCTTCATGATCATCCGATTAAACGCTCCACTACGCGCACTTGACTTGTGGCTCAGAGTAGGGACCGAGCCCAAGAGCATAAGTATCAAGACTTCTAAAAAAGAAGATCCCGGCAATTAGTTGCAAAGGAGACCCGAATGTCCATTTTTTGTGCTTCGAGGATTCATTGCTGCCTCTGAGAATGTCCGCTTCGGGTCAAAAGCGGAAATTTCTCAGGTCCGGCCGAATGTCTGCACTCGGCCCAAACGGATATCTGCTGCTCCACGAACCCACATCGTCATCAAATCCGCGCGCCGTCGAGCCTGTTCCTTGGGGAACAGCGCCAATCGCCAATTTTGATCATTTGAGCAGCTCCTAGGGATGGCGGCACCGTCATTTCTTCCAATAAGCTTCGGGTCTGGCGACGCAGGACACCATGGTCAAGACAATTCACTCCTCCGCTATTGGATTTCTCGCTGCAATGACGGTCTTCGCCTCAGCTGGCGAAGCCGGCGCCAAAAGAGAACCAGTTAATCAGAATTCGACCATCTCCACGGCCGCGCTGGACAACGACGAGACCGAAATCACCAAGAACGTCGGTTGCAAGAAGTTTTTTCCGGCGGTTGGCATGGCCCTCACGGTACCATGCGACGTGGAAACATCAGTGCCAGCCGTCGAAACGGAAACGCCAACACCAGTGATCAAAAAAGAGTCTCCATCAAGCGATAAGGGGTCTGCATCTAAAAAGAGAACTACGCCGCGCAAAAAGAAGTCTACGCCGCGCAGAAAAAGTTCTGGATCGACTAAGAAGTATCGAAAGCGGCGCGCAAGCGCGGGCTCGTGCGGAGGCTGCAGAAATTCTTGCTATGTGAGATATCGTGTAAGATCCCACAGCAGGCAATTTGTGCCTTGTATGCGTCGATGCTGGTATCAAGCCTGCCGATAGCAGCAGCATGGCCCTGCAAGTCTTGGCCCTAAGCTGGTACGGAACCCGCCTCGTCCAAGGTCCGCTTCTGGCACTTAGCGGACGTTCGCATTGGGGGCGCTTTTGCTGCGCTCCTACCAGCCCGCAATCTGGCCGAAAACGCCCGGATTTAAGTTTGCCGCCGATATCGCAATGAAATTGAAATCATACTGCTCGCTACAAGCCGTCTTCCATGAATGGCCCGAGCACAAGCAGGCACTCCACGTCAGACCGCGTTTCATGTAGGCTTTTAGCGGCCAATAGGAATCTTCGTTAAGGAGCATCGGTCCACTTCCGGAACCGTGGCAACCGAGTTTCAAACGTCATAAAATGTGCAGAGAGGGATCGGCATGCCTGCTTTATCGATCGGTGACTGCATCCGGTTCGGTTGGGAAACGTTCAAGAAGCGCCCCGGCATCCTCATCGGTGCCTTCGTCCTAACAACGTTACTTCCGTCTATTCCGGGCCTCCTGTTTCCTTCGCCCGAAGTCGCACCCGGGGTCCCGCCACCACCCCCAACGACAGCAGAAATGATCGCGACGTTGATCAGCGTGGTGATAGGGATATTTGTCACGATCGGAATGACGACCTTTGCCCTGCGCGCGCACGACGATATCGCTAGCGTGAAGATGGGCGATCTCTGGAATCCTCAGCCGTTCTGGCGTTTTCTAGGCGCAGAACTTCTTGCCGGGATCATCATTTTCGTCGGATTCCTTCTGCTTGTGGTGCCAGGCGTTATAGCGTCACTAGGACTATGCTTCGTACTATACGTCGTCATCGACCGCGAGGCCGGACCGATCAACGCCTTGAAGGAGAGCTGGCGCTTAACAACGGGCAGCAAGTGGCAATTGTTCCTACTCGTCCTCGCGTTGATTGGACTCAATCTTCTGGGTCTGCTGCTGCTCCTGGTCGGCATTCTCGTTACCGTTCCGATCACCTGGCTGGCAGTCACACATGCCTATCGGACACTTGCATCGCAATCCGGGACTTAGGTCTCGGATTAGCAATCTCACGAACGTCGACCATACCTATCTCCTTTACTCAGGTCGGTGCGGTTTCGGGCTACGGTAGGGACGAGCACTTATCGTTGGCTTTCCCCCTAAAGCGATTATGTACGCTGCTGGGGGCAGGCCGGATATCCCTGCACTATAGATCTATGATTGCTCGATCGAACGTCGATCGCATATGGGCCCAAGGTTTCGTTCTGAGGGTAATGTCCTAAGATCCGTTGGAAGAATATGCCTAACCCAAGGCCAAAATTTATGCGAGGGCCACCGTGATCTTCCGTCAGTTATTCGACCATACATCGAGCACTTACAGTTATCTTATCGCCAGCCGCCAAGGCGGCGAGGCGCTCATCATCGATCCCGTTTTGGAGCGCGTAGACCGTTACATACAGCTTTTGCGCGAACTTGACCTGAAGCTTGTCAAGGCTGTCGATACCCATCTGCACGCCGATCACATCACTGGTCTTGGCGCGTTGCGTGAACGCACGCATTGCATCACGGTTATGGGAGAGCAGAGCGGTGTCGACGTCGTCTCGATGCGCGTCGCAGATGGAGACCGCATTGACATTGAGGGTGTGGGCCTCGGTGTCATCTACACGCCAGGTCACACGAACGACTCCTACAGTTTCAGCATGCCTGACCGAGTATTCACCGGCGACACACTTCTCATCCGCGGCACAGGCAGAACAGACTTTCAGAATGGCGATCCACGCGCGCAGTATGAGTCCCTATTTGGCCGGCTCTTAAAGCTCCCGGATGAAACCTTCGTCTATCCCGCTCACGACTACAAAGGGGACACAGTCAGTACCATCGGCGAGGAGAGAGCCTTCAATCCGCGCCTACAGGTTGAGTCTGTCGATGAATACGCCGACCTCATGAACAGCCTCAATCTTTCTGATCCCAAGATGATGGATGTGGCGATCCCAGAAAATATGCGGATCGGATTGGCGCAAGAGACGGTTGCGCGCAACGGATGGGCTTTGAACGCATCAGAAGCTATAGACCTGATTGATAAGCCCAATACGTTTCTCATTGACTTGCGTGAACAGTCCGAGCTCGAGAAGCAGGGTATCATCCCCAATTCCGTACATATTCCTTATCAGGACATTAAAAAGAACCTGCAGCCAGGCGGTTTTTTGCATCGGCGCGCAGGAAAAGAGTCGCAGGATCTCGTTTTCTACTGCGCCTTTGGCGAGCGCTCGGCGATGGCCGTACAAGCTGCGCAAGATGCGGGGCTTAAGGGTGCGCGCCACATTCACGGCGGCCTTCAGGCATGGAAGCTCGCCGATGGGCCGCTAATACCGCACTAGAGCGGCGGCCCAGAACGCACCGGTGTCCAGCCAGAGGCCCCAGGAGAATGAAGCAGCCTTTTCTTATCTTGCAGTTGAGACCTGAAACAGCCGCTGCGGACAACGAGTTCGATGCCATCCTACAGAAAGGCGGACTCGCTCGGTCACAGGCCATGCGTATCCGGCTTGACTCCGAGCCGATCCCTGCCGGGTTCGATTTGTACGACTACTCTGGGATCATTGTCGGTGGTGGCCCTGGATGCGTGAGCGATCCTGTCGATCAAAAAACTGACGCCGAACGCCGGATTGAGGACTCTATCTTGAAACTGATGCCTGCCATTGATGCATCCGACTTCCCCTTTCTTGGATGCTGTTACGGCATCGGTATTCTGGCGCATCACCTTGGCGCGAAGGTCGGCAAGGAGCGCTACGGCGAGGATGTGGGGGCGGTAGAGTGCAGCCTGACAAGTGACGGAAAAAACGATCAATTGATCAAGGATCTGCCAAATAAATTCTTGGCTTTCGTTGGCCACAAGGAGGCGGTCCAGG
>Ga0209013_10003173_pt1 | contig 14690 bp, 14 predicted proteins | sample Cruoilmetagenom2_FD_187291 | JGI IMG/M metagenome (GOLD analysis project Ga0209013, IMG submission 187291) | Oil polluted marine microbial communities from Coal Oil Point, Santa Barbara, California, USA - Sample 2 (SPAdes) (version 2) | ecosystem: Environmental > Aquatic > Marine > Oil seeps ... | reverse complement strand
CGCCAATGCTGGTGGCGGACCGCAAGATTCACGACTGGTCGTCATGACCGGAGGTGGGCCCGGCATAATGGAGGCCGCCAACCGTGGCGCACATGAAGTAGGTGCCAATACGGTTGGCCTGAATATATCCCTGCCGCATGAGCAGTACCCCAATCCTTATATCACTCCCGAATTGTGTTTCAGTTTTCATTACTTTGCCTTGCGCAAGATGCATTTTATGATGCGCGCAAAGGCTCTTGTCGCTTTCCCCGGTGGATTTGGCACGCTTGATGAGTTGTTCGAAACACTGACCCTCGTTCAGACGCGGAAAATTAATCCTTTACCGGTGGTTTTGGTTGGTGAGGCCTATTGGCGCAAGGTGTTTGACAGTGATTTTCTGGTGGAGGAAGGCGTCATTGATATCGAGGATCGGGAATTGTTCTGGTTTGCGGAGACAGCGGACGATATCTGGGAAGGGTTGTTGTGTTGGTACGAACGTAAAGGTGAATCATTGATTGGAGAGAAAATCTGAGACTATCTTTTCACGGTGCTGACCAGGGTGTCACCGGCTCCTGTCACCTGGTTGAATGTGCTGGCAAACAGGTACTGATTGACTGTGGCCTGTACCAGGGTGGCCGCGAGATCGCTGAAGAAAATCTGGAACCATTCGGATTTGATCCAGCTGCGATCGATTACCTCCGTAATGTTCAGAACACAGTGGTATTCTATATAGCTTTAGTGCTGCCTAACTCAGGAGAGTCCTAATGAATGAAGGCTTAATGTTCACCCTGGTCTGCGCCATTATTGCGCTGGTCTATGGCGGGGTGGCAGTAAAGTGGATCCTGGGTCTACCCACCGGCAACGACAGAATGCGCGAGGTCGCTGCGGCAGTGCAGGATGGAGCCAGGGCCTATCTCAATCGTCAATACACCACTATTGGAATTGTTGGAGCTCTTCTTCTGGTTGTTATCTTCATCTTCCTTGATACTGCAACCGCTATTGGCTTTGCTATTGGTGCAGTATTCTCTGGACTTGCAGGCTACATCGGCATGAACATTTCGGTTCGTGCCAATGTTCGAACCGCTGAGGCTGCCAATAACGGTCTTAATGCAGCCATGCAGGTGGCCTTCCGTGGTGGTGCAATTACCGGCATGCTGGTTGTTGGTCTCGCCCTGCTTGGCGTCGCCGGTTACTACATGATTCTGGTCGCCATGGGCGTTGAAGATCCGCTTCATCCTCTGGTGGGCCTCGCATTTGGTGGCTCGCTGATCTCCATCTTTGCACGTCTTGGTGGCGGTATCTTCACCAAAGGCGCGGACGTTGGTGCCGACATCGTTGGTAAGCTTGAGGCCGGTATCCCCGAGGATGACCCACGCAACCCTGCCGTTATTGCCGATAACGTGGGCGACAACGTGGGTGACTGTGCCGGTATGGCCGCTGACCTCTTCGAGACCTATGCTGTGACCGTTGTAGCAACCATGCTGTTGAGTGGTCTACTGCTGGCAAATACTGGTTCCACCGCGATTATCTACCCACTGGTTCTGGGTGGCGCTTCAATCATTGCCTCTATCATCGGTACATTTTTTGTGAAAGCCCGTGAGGGTGGCAAGATTATGAACGCCCTCTACCGTGGCCTTGCCGTCTCTGGTGGTTTGGCTGCCGTTGCCTTCTACTTCATCACCAACTCGATGATGGGGGATATCGGTATCTTGCTGAACGATGGCTCCACGGCAGGTGCACGTGAACTCTTCTACACCACGCTGATCGGTCTGGCACTGACTGCTGCACTGGTTGTGATCACCGAGTACTACACCGCAACTGAGTTCTCACCTGTGCGTCATATCGCAAAGGCCTCAACCACTGGCGACGGTACCAACGTCATCGCCGGCCTCGGTGTCTCAATGAAATCTACTGCAGCACCCGTTATCGCGGTATGCGCCTCTATCTGGGGAGCATACGAGTTGGCAGGTCTCTACGGTATCGCGATTGCGGCAACCTCTATGCTCTCGATGACCGGTATTATCGTAGCACTCGACGCCTACGGCCCTATCACCGACAACGCCGGTGGTATCGCCGAGATGGCTGAACTCGATGAGAAGATACGAAACATCACCGATCCTCTCGACGCTGTGGGTAACACTACCAAGGCGGTCACCAAGGGTTATGCGATCGGTTCAGCAGGCCTTGCTGCGCTGGTACTCTTCGCCGACTATACCCACACCCTTGCTGCAAACGGCCAGAGTGCCACCTTCGACCTCTCTAACCATCTGGTTATCATTGGCCTCTTTATCGGTGGTCTGGTGCCTTACCTCTTCGGCGCCATGTCGATGGAGGCGGTAGGTCGTGCTGCAGGTGGAATCGTTAATGAAGTTCGTCGTCAGTTCGAAGAGAAGCCAGGCATTATGGATCACAGCCAAAAGCCCGACTACTCTAAGGCTGTCGATATGTTGACCAAGGCCGCGATTAAAGAGATGATGATTCCTTCACTGCTGCCGATTGTGGTTCCAATCCTGGTTGGTCTGCTGCTCGGAGTCGAGGCACTGGGTGGTCTGCTGATCGGTACCATCATCACCGGTATCTTCGTTGCTATCTCGATGACTACCGGTGGAGGCGCATGGGATAATGCCAAGAAGTATATCGAGGATGGTCACTACGGTGGTAAGGGCTCTGATGCCCACAGGGCTGCGGTGACCGGTGATACTGTAGGTGACCCCTACAAAGATACAGCGGGACCGGCAATCAATCCGCTGATCAAGATCATCAACATCGTTGCTCTAATGATTGTTCCACTACTATAGGATTTATTCACTGGATTAGCTGAAGCTGGCATCGTCTTCTATTTATCCAGACTGCTTGCGTAGTCTCACATCCCTGGACTCTCACCGAGGCTGGCGGCACTAAGCAGGATCACTTCAATCTCCTCGATGATCTCCGTCTGACGCAGAATATTGCTTTGTCGCATCAACTCTGCCGATTCGTCGTCAAGATGCTTCACCGCTCCTTCCAGGTGCGCCACGCGCTGATGGTTTTCGGCCATGAGTGAGGTGTACAAAACCTCGTGCAGAGCCGCGAGCAGATAGTGATCCGTAAGCTCGGCCAGAAACTTTCGAGGGGATTGATTCAGGACCGGCGGGTGTGGGAAGTGCGGCGCCTGGTACAGGTAATGCTGGAAAGGTGGCAATAGTTTTTGCATGACGATACCGTCCTCACTGCCATGGTAGAGCCCATACACATTCAGCATACGGTTTTGTTTCTGCAAGGCAGATAATTCATGTACCACTTGGTTGAGTACGGATGTCACCTCTTCCGCTACATTGGCGCCATCAATCTGTGCCGCTACGCGTGCATCCCCTTCCAGCAGCGTGTACAGCTTTCGCCCGGTGGCGATCAGTACCGGGCTGCCTGGGGAATGCTCCTGCAAGGCGGATTCCAGATACTTAAGCAGGGCATGGTTGAAGTCGCCGCAAAAGCCACGCTCGGTTCCAATCAAGACGTAGACCGGCATTGTCTCTTGCGCCTCGGGCAGGACTTCGGGATAGAAGCTGAGTAAATCCGCTGCAACATCCTCGATGCCCTGGACCACGGCGTGTTGTGCGTCAAGAAAACGGGTCAGCTTTCGGGTTTCCATGTAAGCCAGGGTTTTCATGGAATTCATGATGTCCCGAATCTCGGCCAGACTTTGGCGATGGTGCTCCAGGTTACGCCGGCGTGTCATGTTGACGCATCCAGGGTTGGTTGTGGTGAGAGCCAGCTGGCGACCGCCGCGCTCCATTCCTCGCGAGGGGCATCAAGGCTGAGCGTAGTAAGCCGGACTGGCCCCTCAAGTGCCGCGAGCAAAGTGGAGATCGCATCGGGGTTCGCAGCTTCGAAAAGGCCATCGTTGAACGCCACCAGCCACGCCATCTGGAATGTCACCGGCAAAGGCGAAAGGCGGTCCTGTTTCAGAATCTCCCGCAACTGGCGGCCACGTTGAATGGCTGCTTCCATGGTGGCCTCGAGACGTGCGCCGAAGCGAGTGAAAACTTCCAGCTCCAGAAACTGGAGATAGTCGAGCTTCATGCGGCCAGCCTCCTCTTTGATGCGGGGGTGTTGCGCCTGACCGCCTATACGTGAGACCGAACGCGCAATATCAATAGCGGGACGGAATCCGCCGACAAAAAGACCGTGATCCAGGTAGAGCTGACCGTCCGTGATGGAGATCAGGTTGGTGGGAATGTATGCGGCGATTTCACCAAGTTTTGTTTCGACAATGGGCAGCGCCGTCATGCTGCCGCCACCATGGGCGGCGTTCAAGCAGGTGGCCCGTTCCAGTAACCGGGCATGAACGGAAAAGATGTCGCCGGGGTAGGCTTCGCGTCCCGGCGGACGGCGCAGCAGCAGGGACAGCTCGCGGTAGGTCTTGGCGTGGGTGGAAAGGTCATCATAGATCACCAGGACATCCCGTCCTTGCTGCATCCAGAACTCGGCGGCGGCACAACCGGCGAACGGGGCCAAATGCTGCAGGCCGGGCAGGCTGCCCGCCTCCGCAACCACCACGGTGGTGAAATCCAGGGCACCATATTCACGCAGCGTATCGATTGTGTTCACCACCGTGGAGCGTTTTTGGCCAATCAACACATATACGCAATAGACGTCCAGGTCACGCTGATTTAACACGGTATCCAGCGCGACAGAACTTCGTCCCAGACCCTCGTCACCAATAATCAATTGGCGTTGTCCCTTGCCGATGGGAATCATGGTGTCGACGATCTTGATGCCCGTGTGCAGGGGCTCGTTGACGAAATCACGCGCCACGATGGGTGGCGAGGACGATTCCAGCGCTTGCCAACGTGTCTGGGCTGGCGGTGGCTTTCCGTCGAGCGGTATCCCTAATGGATCGATGACGCGCCCGAGCAATGCATCCCCCACCAGCATGCTCAAGGCGCGGCCGGTACGCCGGACGGTAGTGCCGGCAGTTAACCCTGCAGTGTCGTGCAACAGTACGGCGCCAACCAGTCCTTCAGTGAGATCAAAAACCATTGCCTGGCTACCGTCTGCAAACACCAGGATGTCGTCAATGGCGGCTGAAGGCAAACCGGAAATCCAGGTGATGCCGTCGCCGACCGAAACCACGCTGCCCTGTTCCTGGACGCGAAGCCCCGGTTGATAATGGTCCAGCCATTTCGCCTGGCGTTCAATAATGGGAGTTGTCATACCTGATCCATTACTCATTGATGGGCCAGTTCCGTGAATCCCTTAAGTTCATCCAGGATGTTTGCACCCAATACCCAGGCGCCAATGGTTATGCGCACGCCAGCCAACAGTTCGCTATTCTGTTCGAACTGCACCGGTATGTTCGGGCGGGTAACTGTAGCCAGTGCCTGTTCGAGCAACTGGCGTTGATCGTCCGGCAGCGGGAAGGCGCTGACCACCACGATTGCCTCGGGCGTCTTCCCGTAGCTGTTGCGCAAGGCCGCAATGTGTTCGGATGGTAGCCGTGTCAGTTCGTTGATCACCAACTCAACCAAGCGTGCCTCTGTGTCCGGTCCGGATGCCTGTTCCAGCAGGCGGGTTGCAAAGCGGGCACCTTGTATGAGTGCTGTTTCTTCAATCTTGCGCGTGGCATCGACCTGGCGCCGTGCCTCGGTCACGTGCGCCTTCTCCCGTTCTTGATCCAGAGCGGTTTGCAAACCAGCCATTTTGCCTGCGCGCTCGGTCTCAAACTCCCGAACCATTGCTTCGCGCGCCTGTTGACGTTCCCGACCCCAGTCGGCAAGCCGGCCTTCGTATTGCTCTTGCAATCTTTCAGCATCTGCTTGAAGTTCCTCGGCCTCAGCCAGGGTCTTTTCTATCCCGGCCCGCCTGCGGGCGATCACGTCCAGCACCGGTTTGTACAAAAAACGCTTAAGTATCCATATCAGCACCAGGAAATTGATAATCTCGAGCACAAATGTGGTCCAGTTCAGTTCCAAGTCGGGCTACTCCATGTTGTCACAGAAGTCATCGTCGCCATGGGCCTATTGCAGCAGATATTCGAGCAGCGGGTTGCGGAACAACACGATGAGCACGATGACTAGCACATAGATGGCCAGCGACTCGATCATGGCCAGGCCGATGAACAGCGTACGCATGATGGCGCGCTCCGCTTCCGGTTGTCGTGACAGAGCTTCCAAGGCTTGGCTGATGGCCCGCCCCATGGCGATGGCTGGCAACATAACACCGAGTGAAATACCGAGAATTGCGGCGACCGTTGATGCCAGAGTGAATGTTGATAAGTCGGGCATGGGTTACTCCTTTTTCTGTTGCCTAAGCTGTTGTGATTGTATACCGCCGGCGACATAGATGAGCGCTAGCATGCCAAAGATGTAGGCCTGTACCAGGGCCTCGATGATATGCAGCATCAGGATTGGTACGGGTGCCAGGAAACCGGCGACCAGCAGGATCAACAGGGCTGCCATCTCCAGGCTCATCATGTTGCCGAACAGGCGGACTGCCAGTGCCACGGTACGTGTAATCTCGCTAATGAGATGAAATGGCAGCAGAATAGGGCTGGGCACGGTGTAATGACGCAGGTACTCTTTCAGGCCCTGGATGCGGATACCGAACCAGTGCGTTGACAGGAATACGACAATAGCCAGCGCGGCTGTCGCAGACAGGTCCCGCGTGGGGGAGTGCATGCCCGGGATCAGGCCGCTGAGATTGGCAACCACCAGAAATATCCAAAGACTGCCAATAAACGGCATGATCTGCCGTGCATGCTGGGGTGCAACAGCAGTGACCGCGTCCTCAATGCTGGATACGATACCTTCGGCCGCCGTCTGCACAGGTCCGGGCTCAATACGCAACTGGCGTGACACCAGCCAGGCAAGCAGACCGATAACTGCCATGATCCCCCAGGTAGTCACCACCGTGTTGGTTATTACCATTGGCCCCAATTCGACGATGGGCTCAATAAGTAAATTTCCCTCAGCCACCGGTTACTCCTTTATGAACAGGTAAACATTTAACGCGCCTACAAACACCCCCGCCAGGATCAGGCTCACCGTCCAGCGGACGGAGTAACCCGTGACCAGGCTGTCCAGCCACTGTCCCAGGTAGGCTCCGCCAATCACGGGTAATACGAACAGCAACCCGAGGGTGCCGATGTAGACTGTCTGCCCGATCAGGGTAGGTCGCTCACGCTCAGCTTTTTTCATACGCTGCGCCTGACGCTCTACCTGCTTTCTTAGGTCATTAAGCTGCGGCATGGTTGTCAACCCTGGTCCTTGTGGCCCATTTCCCACAGGCGTTTGAAAACCTCTTCTTCCATGCGGTGCAAGCTCTTTTTCATGGTGTGCAGCTTTTCCTCTTCCGCAAGCAACTGCTGCTGCAGGGCCTGGCTGACGCGCATATAGTCATTGTCCCGCAAATAATGGCGTGTACTCAGCGTCAGGACGTTATCATGGAAATACAGAACTGCCCCGGGCAAGGCCAGATACTGCCAGGTCTCCTCGCCAATACGAAACCGGGCCAATCCGATGATGAGTGAAGCCATCATGCGTGCGTGTCCTGCGAGAATCCCGAAGCTGCCAGAGGCGTCCTCGCCAACAAAGGATGCCACACCAGCTATTTCCTCTGATTGGGTCGCATCTTGTAACCGCAGCGTAAAGGACTTCACGGCGTTGCCTCCACCATGGTGCCGCGCATGTAACAGTGATCTTCTGTAACGTCGTCATAGTGCCCCGACAAAAAGGCCTCGCAGTCGGTAAGAGTACTTTCCAGCGGCACGGAAACGCCTTTAATGCCACTGTGAGCGGCCGTGGACCAAAATGGTTGGGCAAGATAGCGTTGCAGCTTGCGCGCGCGCATGACGGTTTTACGATCCCTGGCGGACAACTCCTCCACACCCAGCATGGAAATAATATCTTCCAGCTCCTGGTAGCGCGCCAGGTGTTCCCGCACCCCTTCCGCGATGTTGTAATGGCGTGACCCCAGGGTGTGGCGGTCCATAAGCCTGCTGCTCGATTGCAGTGGGTCTACCGCCGGATAGATGCCTTTGCCTGCTTGGGTACGGGAAAGGATCACAGTGGTATCAAGATGGCTATGGATGGCGCTGACAGCAGGGTCAGTCATATCGTCCGCCGGCACGTAGACTGCCTGCACAGAGGTGATGGCGCCCTGCCGGGTGGAAAGAATCCGATCCTGCATCTCTGCTACTTCGCTGCTGAGGGTGGGCTGGTAACCAACGGTGGCTGGCATGCGACCGAGAAGACTGGAGACCTCGCTGCCCGCTTGCACGAAACGGAAGATGTTGTCCATAACGAACAACACCTCTTTTTGCATGGTGTCACGCAGATACTCGGCATATGTGAGTGCCGAGAGCCCCACCCGGAAGCGTACCCCCGGTGACTCATCCATCTGGCCAAACACCATAAGCGTTTGTGGTAGCACGCCTGCCTTACGGATTTCATGCCAAAGCTCGTGTCCTTCGCGGATACGTTCACCTACGCCGGCGAATACCACTACCCCTTTTTGCAGGGTGGCGACCGCATGCATAAACTCCATGATCAGCACGGTTTTACCAACACCAGCACCGCCGAACAACCCGGTTTTTCCTCCTTTGACGAAGGGGCACAGCAGGTCAATGACCTTGATACCAGTCTGTAATACCTCGCCAACACCTACCGCCTCCTGTAGCGGAAGCGGGCGGCTATGGATATTGCGGAATTCACTGCCTGGCAGGTCGCCGCCATCATCCAACGGTTCACCGAAGATATTCAGCAGACGTCCCAGGCATTTGGGCGTCACAGGGATATGGAGCGGGGTTCCGGTATCATAAATAGTCATGCCCCGGTGCAGGCCGGTACTTCGGTGCAGGGTGATGGCGCGCACATGGCGTTCATCAAGGTGTTGATGGACCTCGAACAAGTAGGTCTCGTGATCAAGGTGGGCACACAAGGCCTGTTGCAGGGGTGGTAGCCTGTCGCAGGCAATAACGACCACAGGGCCATGAACCTCTACAATCACACCAATCGGTGTTTGGCTTTTTTCTATGCTGGCTATCATTTCAAACCTATAAAATAGTATACGCTCAAATATCAATAACCATAAGTTGAATCGCGCCGGGTTTATTTGCAGATGCTATAGAGTTGAGTCTTGATGAGGCATATTATCTAATATAAGAAACATTGGATTGGGCTTGGCGATAGTTATGATCAGGACAGATTTCTTTGTTATTGATGCGAAGCGGCTTGTGGTGTAGTTAAGTTACAATTGGAGGCGATAATGAAAAGTTACCAGAATGTCTTGTGTGCAACGGATTTTTCAGGTTATTGCAGGGCTGCGGCCGAGCGCGCTGCTGATATGGCCCGGCGTTTTGGTGCGCAGCTTACCTTGCTGCACGTGGTGGAGCATTTTCCGGTAAACAGATCGAATGAGATAATCGCTCCCGAGGATGTCGATCCTAAAGATTACCGTGAACAACGGGCACGCGAATCTCTAACAGAACTCGCTCAGCGTCTGGAATATGACACGGTGGCGCAGGAGGTTCGTTTCAGTACGCAAGCAGTCAAGCACGAGATCGTGCGTTTTGCCGAGGAACAGAACACTGATTTGATTGTTGTCGCCACTCACGGCCGCCATGGAATAACCCCTATCCTGGGCTCCACTGCATATGGTGTGTCGCATACTGCACCCTGTGACGTATTGATAGTTCGGGCACACTGAGAAGTTGGTGCCTGATTTGTACGAGGATACGGATGCTTTATTTGAAGGTTTCCGTCCAGCTTAATTCAGGTCTCAACGTTTGAATAACCTAACTGTTTTGCCGAAAATTGGCCTTGCTCTGGGATCTGGTGCCTCACGCGGCTGGTCACACATAGGTGTAATCAAGGCGCTATTAAGAGAAGGTATCGAACCCGATATCATTTGCGGTACGTCGGTCGGTGCCATTGTCGGTGGCTCATACGTGGCCGGCAACCTTGAAAAACTGGAACACTGGGTTCTCGGCTCAACACGAAGCGATGTGCTGCGGTTTTTCAATATCAATCTCTCACAATCCGGCTTTGTCGACGCGGAACGATTGAGCTGGTTTCTACACAGCTATGTTGCTGCTGCGGACCGACGCATTGAGGACATGCCAAAGAAGTTCGGGGCTGTGTCCACTAACCTCGAGAACGGCCGCGAGGTCTGGTTTAAGGAAGGTGGTCTTGCCGATGCAGTTCGAGCCTCAATGGCACTGCCGGGATTGTTTCCGGCGGTTCGTAATGATCGGCGCTGGCTGGTGGATGGCGGCCTGGTCAATCCCGTACCGGTGACCACGTGCCGTGCGCTGGGGGCGGACGTTGTAATCGCCGTCAACCTGAATTCAGACATCATCGGCAAGCGCAACAATGGTAGGCAGGATGCGGCTCTAACGGAAAACAATGGCGTATTGAGTAAAGTTAAACAGCAGGCAAGAGAATATTCAAATTCCATCTTTCCAAGTCGCGATGAAAAGGATGAAGCGCCGGGCTTGTTCTATGCCATTGCCAACTCCATCAATATTGTCCAGGACAGGATCACCCGAAGCCGACTCGCTGGCGATCCGGCGGACGTGATGCTATCACCCCGGCTTGCCCACATTGGAATGTTGGAGTTCCACCGCGCTGCCGAAGCTATCAAGGAAGGCGAGGATTGTGTGCAGAGGATGTTGGCGGAGATTTGCCGGGTTAAGGGGAAGCGGTAATCGTTTAACACCTTAACGGTGGCGCACGTTATGGAAAGTACACCGTAGAGATGGAAATATCTGATCCCGCTAGTGCTCCTTCAATGTGATAACTGAGAGTTCAGCGGCGAACATTTTCGAGTGGATTCTTGCAAAATTGAGGTTTATGCTGATCGTGCTATGTCTGTTACCTTCACCAATGAATTCGATTGTGCAGATGCCATCATTGCACGCGTCGGCAAGCAACTTAAGGTAGCCACGCCGCTGGCTGCCGGCAAACCCATTCCGATTCTCAACGCCCTGTACCGTCGGGCAAAGGAAGACCCGGGGATTGAGTTGGAAATCTATACAGCCCTCACGCTGGCCAGGCCGCGGGGTAAGAGCCTGCTCGAACGGCGTTTTCTCGAACCCTTCACTGAGCGGGTCTTCGGCGACTACCCGGACCCCGACTTTCACCTGGATCGTGAGCAGGGCAGGTTGCCGCCCAACGTACGTGTCATTGAGTTCTACTTTCCCGCGGGTAAGCAGCTCGACAGCCGCCATTCGCAGGAGAATTATGTCAGCGCAAACTACACTCACGTGGCGCGCGACCTACTCGATGTGGGTGTCAACGTTATCGCCCAGCTCGTGGCAGTGGATGAGGACGAGGAAGGGTTCAGCCTCAGCTGCAATCCCGATATCAGTCTGGATCTGATGGCTGCCCTCGGCAAGCGGGACGACCTGGCATATGTCGCCCAGGTTAACCGCAATCTCCCCTTCATGTATGGCGATGCGGTGGTTGCGAGGGATAGTTTTGACCTGGTGCTGGACGACCCGTGCTTTGACCACAGAATCTTCGCACCACCGAGGGTGCCTATAAGCGATGCTGACCATATGATCGGGCTTTACGCCAGCACCCTGATCAAAGATGGTGGCGAACTCCAGGTCGGCATCGGTGCCCTGGGGGACGCGCTGGTCTACTCGATGCTGCTGCGGCACCGGGACAACGATGTTTACAGGGATGTGCTGCGTGTTCTGGGTGTCGAGGAAAAATTCGGCGCTGTAATTCGCAAGAAAGGAGATACCGGCCGCTTCAACAAAGGCCTGTTTGGCGCCACCGAAATGTTCGTTGACAGCTTCATGCACCTGATCGATGCGGGGATCATGAAACGCCGTGTATACGATCATGCGATTCTGCAGCGCCTGTTGAATGAGGGAGCGATCACCGAAGAGGTCACCGCGGAAACCGTCTATCACCTGCTGGAAAGGCGCGCCATTAGTCCACGGCTCACCGCGAAAGATTTCCAGTTTCTCAGAACCTTCGGCATCCTGCGCGAGGGCGTGGAATACGATGACGGCTACCTGGTACTGGAGGATGGCACGCGGATCGAGGCGGATCTCAATCAGGAGGCCTGTGCAGACCACCTGTTCGCCCAATGCCTGGGTAAGCGGATGGCCAACGGAGCCATCGTGCACGGGGCCTTTTTCCTAGGCCCCCAGGTGTTCTACGACTGGTTGAACACCATGCCGAAGGAAAAGCGCCGGCTGATCCACATGAAGAGCGTAACCCGGGTAAACCAGCTCTATGGGCACGAAGAGCTCGACCGTCTGCACCGTAAGGATGCGCGTTTCGTGAACACCACCATGATGATGACCCTTTTGGGCGGAGCCGTTTCCGATCAGCTCGCAGACGGGCGGGTGGTCAGCGGCGTGGGCGGGCAATACAATTTTGTGGCCATGGCGCATGCCCTGCCTGACGGCCATGCCTTGCTGCAGCTCAGGAGTACCCGCAAAGAGCGGGGACGTGTGCGTTCGAGCATCGTTTTCAATTACGGCCACATCACTATTCCCCGTCATCTGCGCGATATCGTGATCACCGAATACGGCATCGCTGATCTCCGGGGGAAGACCGATTCTGAAGTAGCCGCGGCACTGATTGAGGTGGCCGACTCCCGGTTCCAGGAGGCGCTGATCCGTGAGGCCCAACAGGCTGGTAAGCTTCGCAACAATTACAGGGTTCCCGGGCAATTCCGCAACAACTTCCCCGAAACCATACAGGCCCACATGATTCGGCTCAGATCGGAAGGCCTGTTCCGACCCCTGCCTTTCGGCACTGATTTCACCGATGAGGAACTCGTCCTTGGCAAGGCGTTGAAGTCGTTGAAAAGCAAGGCAGCATCAAAGCGCAGGATTCTGCAGTTGCTGCTGCGGTCTGCAGGAAGATCGGGCGGGGCGCTCGAGCCCTATCTGCGCCGCATGGGTCTGGAAGCTCCGAAGACGCTTGAGGAAAGGCTCTATGCCCGCTTGCTCAAAGCCGAACTGGCGCCTTCGCAAATCAAGTAGCAGCCATTTCCTGAAGCTGTTTGTAAAGCTCTTTAGCCCTCTTGCTAAGAATTTCCGGCACACGGCCCCCCGCAGGTAAGCGACCTCACGGTAAGTATGTCAGCAACCTGCTAGAATTGTTCATAGGCAGCTTGATACTGCTGCCAATATTGACTTTTCGGGAATTTTAGCATGGCTCAAAAAGGCGACGACAAGGACAAAAACACTTCTGAAGAGAAGCAGACAGAGGCTGAAGACGACACTTCTCTCCTGGGCTCATTGTTGGGAGGGCTGATGGATATCCCCGGGCAGGCTGCAAAATTGGCTTCCGGGACACCGCTGGAGCAAGTGCTCAATATTCTCAAATATACCCCCGAGCAACTGGAAAAAATGGGCAAGGCGGGAACCACCTTAAAAGACGCGCGTGAAGTCGCCGGGTTGACACTCGCCGAATTGTCTTCAGCTGTTGATCTGAAAAAACCCGACTTGTTGGAAGCTGTGGAAGATGGGAAAGCCGGGCTACCTTTTGAAATTCTGCTTCGCCTGGCATCCTATTATGCCCGCAACGACCCCATTCCATTTGTCATGAAATATGCCCGTACCTATAGCCCGGGCATTTGGGAAGTAATGGAAACACTTGGGCTGGACAAGCTGACCCTGGAAGCCGAAAGGGAATTACAGTTTCTCAATATTTACCGCAGCCACGATGCGGCCCGCCAATTATCGGATGACGGTTTCGAGAGAGTTCGTGCATTTACGCAAAGTGCTTTTGAAATGGCACTGCACTTTGTTGCTGAACAGGAGAATATTGCCTTAAAAGACGAAGAGGATGAAAACGATGAAGATGAAGCTGAAGACCGGGTATGAAATTCACTGAATTTATCCCCGCATCACCTCCATTCTTGACGAAGGTCATTTCCCCGATTCCACTTATACATTATAAGTAAGGCATGGGCACCAAGGCCCAAATGAGCCTTCAACCGGAATGGATTTGTGGGCTGCTGGAAGCGGACGCATATCCCCATGCCGTTAGTGGGCTTCGACTTATTGAAACCCACATTTCGTGGGTTTTTTTAACTGGCGAGTATGTTTACAAGGTTAAAAAACCGGTCAACCTCGGCTTCGTTGATTTTTCCACCCTGGAGCGCCGTAAATTCTTCTGCGAAGAGGAACTGCGCCTGAATCAACGTACTTCGAACCATCTCTACCTGGATATCGTGCCGATTGGTTTTGTTAATGGCAAGCCAAAGGTCGGCCTGCAGCCGGCCGCAGATTATGCGGTTCGCATGCGGCAGTTTCCCGCTGATGCCAGGCTCGACCGCAGGCTTGAGGCGGGTCGGGTTGACGCTGAGGACATGCGAAAAACAGCATCATTGTTGGCTTCCTTTCACAGCCAACTGCCACCCAGAACCGGAACAGACCCGGACCAGGCAGCGGAACGCGCGAGCCGGCCGGCGCTGGACAATTTTCTCCATATCGAAGGCGACCACATAAGTAAGGAATCACGCCGGCAGATCGACGCCATCGAGGCATGGACCCTGGAGCAGGCAGAAATACTGATACCGGCATTCAAACAGCGCGCCGACGAAGGCTTTATCCGCGAATGCCACGGCGACCTGCACCTTGCCAACCTGTTCGAGCAAGACGGCCGCATTTACCCTTACGACTGCCTGGAATTCAATCCCGATCTTCGCTGGATAGACCAGGTAAGCGATATTGCTTTCCTGGTCATGGATCTGATGGCGCG
>Ga0209013_10003172_pt1 | contig 14691 bp, 8 predicted proteins | sample Cruoilmetagenom2_FD_187291 | JGI IMG/M metagenome (GOLD analysis project Ga0209013, IMG submission 187291) | Oil polluted marine microbial communities from Coal Oil Point, Santa Barbara, California, USA - Sample 2 (SPAdes) (version 2) | ecosystem: Environmental > Aquatic > Marine > Oil seeps ... | reverse complement strand
TGAAAATTTAGAATATATTGATTTTGGAAGTGGATTTAAAGTCCCATACAAAGAAGGTGATAATGAAACAGACATCGAGGAGTTAGGTTTAAAACTATCGAAAAGATTTAATGACTATTCTAAAAAATTTGGTAAGGAACTTACATTAATGTTCGAACCGGGTAAGTTTCTGGTAAGTGAAGCCGGCAAATTTTTAACCAGTGTCAACGTGGTTAAACAAACAACCTCAACGGTTTTTGCAAGTGTTGACAGTGGTTTCAACCATTTGATCAGACCTATGTTTTACGATGCGTATCATCATATTGAAAATATTTCTAATCCTGATGGGAAAAAGCGCTATTATACAATTGTAGGTTATATCTGTGAAACAGATACTTTTGGAAGTAACAGAAGAATTAATGAAATAAAAGAAGGTGATATTTTATGTTTTAATAATGCCGGCGCCTATGCGTTTTCTATGGCTTCCAATTATAATTCACGTTATCGCCCTGCTGAAGTACTTGTTTATCGAGGTAAAGATCATTTAATTAGAGAGCGAGAAACAATAGAGGACATACTGGACAAACAAATTGAAGTACAAATTGATCTGTAGAGCAATTTCGTATCTTATGTGAATTGACTGACTGAAAAGTCAGTGTTATAATTAATTAGAAATACTTATTGGAGCATCTATATTAAAATTCGCATCAACAATGTCTTTTACTTTACTATTTAAGTATTTCATTGAGTTATAATTAGAATGCTCTAAAGTAATTACAACCAAATCAGAATCAGTATATTGCATTAATGAAGTAGTAAACCCATTCCATTTACCATTGTGATAAATTATTTTTTCTGAATCTTTATCGTTGATCCTGAATCCAAAACCATATGGTATTTTTCTCCCGTATTTTGTTTCTCCTTTGGTATACATCATTTTTACAGAATTTTCAGATATAATACTCCCTGAATTTAAACCATTTATCCATTTTAAAAGATCTTCTGTGGTGGAGTATACATTTTTATCACCCACTATGGCATCATTCACCGTTCCTGAAATTTTGCCATGCCATCTTCTTCTATACAGGCGATAACCTGCAAGTTGGTTCTCCTCTATTTCATCCTGTTCAAATCGGTAAACAAATGAGTTATTCATTTGTAATGGCTCAAAGATGTTAGTTTTAAGAAAATTTCCATAATCCATTTCGGAGATCTTTTCAACAATTGAAGCAAGAACAAAATATCCTGTATTCGAATAATCAAAATTTGCACCAGGCTTAAAAAATAAAGGAAGATTATGCTCTGCCATCAATTCCATCATTTCCGAATTAACAGGAGCATTCTCTTTATTCCATTTATGCTCGGCCAGCCAAAAATACTTTGGCAATCCTGAGGTATGATTCAATAGATGTTGAATCGTTATGTTTTCATAAGGAAATTCAGGAAAGTATTTTATCACCTGATCATCTAGGCCAATCATCCCTCTTTCATAAAGTATCAATACGGCTGTTGCAGTAAATTGTTTACTTACGGAAGCCAATTGAAATACAGAACTTTTATCGAGCTTGGTTTTTTTATTAAAATCAGCATAACCGTATTCATTGCTAAAGATCAATTTACCGTTTTTAGCAACTAAAACACTTCCATGAAAATCATGTCTTTTATTTACCCGTTTGAAAATTGAATCCAGTTTTTTAGAAACCCCTTCGGTAACTGATGATGGATAGGTATTTATAACATGTTTTGCATTTTCATTTGAAATAGAGTCGCTATCATTATAATTCACACCAATTGATGTTGATACACTAAAACTATTAAAAATCAGAAAAATGAAAACAAGAAAATACTTGGTTTTTATGTTCTTCTTAAAATTCATTTGTTATTGTTTTATTTTTTACCGAAAAGTAAGAAAAACATTAATAGTACAAAAAAGACCATATTCTTACTCCCATAGCAATTTATGTTTAACAAAATATTTATGTGTCAATGATATATTCTTCCTTATTTTCCGAAAACCAACTCCGCAAAAAACATACCATTTTCAATAATAATATTTTATTACAAAATATTTAACGTTTAAAAATCGATTTTATTTAAAACACTAGCTGATTCCTAAACAATAAGTGTCTGTTATTTAACGCTCTAAATATAGCAAAAAAATATTAAATCTATCATTTTTTTTAATTTCAAACTTTATAACCACAATATTGATGACATAATAATCATCGTATTGTTAGCCAATTTGTTAATTGCATTGGTTCAATTGTTAATGTACATCATTCTAAATCTACTATGGTATCGGTTTGTTTAAATTATTCATATGGTGGCCGTTTGAGTCATCAAAGAAATGACTCCTCTGTTTAAAGAAAGGTGCCCATAAAATTTCTATGGGTACTACTATTCCATCCAACCTACAAGCTTATCATATCTTCTCAACTTACCATGTTTATTAGTTTTTAACCATATTAATTTTCAATTCTTTGAAGATCCAGATCATGAAAATCGAAACTAAAATCGATATTTGGAGAAATACCCTTCATTTTTATACTTTGTGCTTTGCCTTCTTCATTTAAACTAAAAATGGCAAAAGCATCGGCATTCATATCTTGATATTCCCATTTAATTGCAAAAGAATTTGCCTTATAGTAATTCATTTTACCAATTAATTTAGGGGAACGATAAGACTTGAACCAAAGTTCATTATCCTTTTTAAATATTTCAATCTTACCAAACCAGCTGTCTCTGTAGATACCCATATAATCCTCAGCATTTATATGAGAAGGATCTGCTGAATTAACTGTTTCCCAAACTTTTGTGGTAACAAGATCTGCATTTCCTTGTCGGCTTTGCAACCTTTTATAATATTTATTTATCCATTCATTGTCATCTAAACCTAAATAACTATCTGCAATTGTTTGAGTAACCGACATGAATATACCGGCACCATCATCGCTGGTATTGGTCAAGACAACAATACCAAGTGCTAAATCTGGAATCATTAAGGTTTTTGATAACATTCCGGGTAAACCACCGGTATGAGAAACAATCATATTCCCTTTTGCATCGGTCAATCCCCAACCTAATCCATAACCTTTGAAATGTGAATTGTATCTTTTATCCTGCCTGGTGTCCATAGTGGTATGTATTTTCCACATTTCACGCTGACTATTTTCTGAAAATAGTTCTTTATTCAAATTTTCACCATACTTCCCCTTGTTCAAATGTACCAGCATCCAATTACTCAAATCATCCACATTTGAATATATCCCTCCGGCAGCTCCGTTGATCACCTCTTCAAAATTGCTTAGAGGTATAAGGGTACCATCGGCGTTATTTGCATGGGGTGTGGCTAAATTGCTTTTATCCTTAATAAGTGATAAAGAACTAAAAGTATTTTCCATACCTAAAGGCTGCATAATTCGGTTTGTTACAAAATTGTTCCAGGTCATACCACTAACTCTTTCTATCAATTCGCCTGCAACAACATACAAAAGATTGTCATAATCCCATTTGGTACGAAAAGCCGATTCTGGTTGAAAATACTGAAAACTACTAAGTACATCTTCAATGGTAAAATTCGAACCATCAGGAAAGAACATCAGATCTCCAACTCCAAGACCAAGGCCACTACGATGTGTTAACAGATCTTGTATATTAAAATTCTCTGTTACATATGCATTGTACATTTTAAACTCAGGAATATGATCAACAACCTTATCATGCCACCCTATTTTTCCTTCTTCTACTAAAATTGCGAGCGCCGTTGTAGTAAAAGCCTTACTATTTGATGCAATAGCAAAATTGGTATTTTTATCGACATTTTCTTTAGTACTAACCGATTTTACTCCATAACCCTTGGCGTGAATAATTTTACCATCTTTAACAATTCCTACTGCTACACCGGCAACATTGAATTTATTCATAGCCTCATCCACTAGATCATCAACTTCATTAGATGTAATTTGAGCAAATGCCGAACCAAAAACGAATAGGATCAATAGTGTTAAAAAATTAAGGTTAAAGTTTAGCTTATTCATAATATTTTAATTATTTATTATTATGTATATATTTGTATATGTTTATATTAACAGTATTAAAGATAAGTGTTAGTTTATGAGTAATAAAACATAATTACTTTTAGAAACCTATCTGTAATCATAAATAAAGATCTACATATCCATAATTTATCTGGTATATCCTTACTCCTTTTTTACAGCAACTGCAATTTTAGAATCAGCTGTTCCATAATAAAGAAACCATTGTTTATTAAAAAAAACCAGACCTTCAACAAAACAAACTTCATTTACTTCCCCAATTTTTTCATAATCCTTATCAGGATGAATAAAATGACTTTCTGTTCTATCAATGAGTTTATACGGATTATCTTTATCAAATAAGGCTTGTCCTGCTGCATAAGTGAATTTTGGCAACTCAGGGTCATTAAAATTAGCTGCATTACTTCCGTTGTATATGAGCAAGACACCTTCTTCTTTTAGCAAAGCAAAGGGCCCTGGTTCAACTAACCTACTATCAAAATATCCCATTCGTGGATGTAAAACCGATATCATTTTTTTACTTTCTTCATTTTTTGCTACTTCCCAATGAATCAGGTCGCTTGAACTTGCCATAAAAATATTGGTATCACCAAAATACATCCAGTACTTGTTATTTATTTTGGTAGCAACCAACTTGTTTCCATCAAATTTAACTACAATAGCTCCAGCCTTAGACCAGGTATCCTTAAATTCTTCATCTTTTAACACTAAGCCGTGTTTTGTCCATGTTTTCAGGTCTTTAGAAGATGCTAAACTCAACCTTGCTGTTTTACCATCATAGGCGGTGTATGTCATTATATAAGTTCCGTCTTCACTTTCAATAATTCTTGGATCCTCAACTCCATCAAAATAACAGAAATAACAATCTTCACTATTGACAGTTTCAGAAGTTTTCTTATAATTCCATTCATAAACTTTCATAGAATCATTATCGGGATAAAAAACCGGTGTATCACTTTTTTCAAAATGCAGTCCATCCTCACTGACAGCCATACCAATTCGAGAAGTACCACTAAGGTCCTGTGCTCTATAAAACAAATACACTTTACCATCTCTGACTATGGCAGAAGGGTTTAAAACATTTCTTTCCTCCCAATATACCTGACGTTTTGTAAGTGGACATTGAAAGCTTAAATCTGGTGATGGTAATAAAATTGGGTTTATACTATCGGTTTTTTCAAAGTTGACCATTGCCCAATCATCGCGTGATTCTTGACCAATTTCAACTTGTTTTACATTTTGTTCACATCCCAAAATGGCCAATATAGTTAAGGTAATGATCGTTAATTTTTTCATATCTGTGTCATTTATTATTTTTATTAAAAAAATCAATCTGGTTGTTTTTGTAATATTCTATTATTCGGGATACTCAATCCTTAAATGGTAAATATTATTTAGTTTCTTTTTGATCACCTTTTTAATGGTTTGAATTTCTTTAAAAGTAATATTGGAGTTCATAAACTGGCCATGACTCATTTGACCGTTAATAATTTTTTCAACCAGATCATCTATCAATAAAGCTGTGGGGTCCTTGATACTTTTTGAAGCTGCCTCGCATGCATCACACATCATTAATATTGCGGTTTCTTTTGAAAATGGTATAGGACCGGGGTAAGAAAAGCTCTTTATGTTGACCTGACCCGGAGTCAGTTCTTCTTGTTTTTTATAAAAATAATAAACAGTTGTAGTACCGTGATGTGTTCGAATAAAGTCAATGATCCTGTCAGGTAAACCATTTTTCTTGGCTAGTTCAATTCCTTTTAAAACATGATCAATAATAATACTTGCAGAATCATGGGGTGGTAACTCATTGTGCGGATTTACGCTAGTTGTTTGATTTTCGGTAAAATACATCGGATTACTCATTTTACCAATATCATGATATAATGCACCGGTTCTAACCAACATGGCATTGGCGCCAATTTCATTGGCCGAAGCTTCTGCTAAATTAGCTACCTGCATAGAATGCTGAAAAGTACCGGGGGCTTCTTCATTAAGTTTTCGCAATAATTTTGAATTCGTATTGGACAATTCCAATAAAGAAACATCGGATACCAGATTAAATGTTTTTTCATATATCAGAATCAAGAACAGGGATAAAAATGATAGTATTCCATTCAAAGAAAACATGACTAAATATGACCATTTCAATTGTTGTGCGTTCCCTTCTTGTATTATAGAAAAGGCTATATATGCCAATATATAAACCGATGTGATTTTTATAATGGAAAAAAACAGATTAGCACGACGATGCAATTCCGAAACAGTTAAGATAGTTACAATACCAGCGATTATATGTAAAAACATAAATTCAAAACTATTAGGGACAATAAAACCAAGAATCAAAACTGTAACAACGTGCGTAAAAAGCCCCAATCGCGCATCGAAAAAGGCTTTTAACACTATTGGTAATATAATTATCGGTACAACATAAATATAGCTGAGCCAGTATTTTTGCACAACAGTAACTAATAAGATGATCAATAATATATTGAAAAATATAAAAGTGAGTTTGGTATTATTTTCAAATATCTCAATTCTGTATTTATGTAAAAATAACATCAACATCAATAATACTAATGCCACCAATATAGTGTAACCAAAAACAATCCAATAGTAATTAGATTTACTCCAAAGCTGCGAATCATATTCGCTTTTCAACGAGATTAAAATTTCATATTTTTTACCTTCAACAACATCCCCCTTGGATATTATTCTTTCATTTTCAGTCACTAAACCCTTGGTTGCTGTAATATTTTTAATTTCATCATCAATTACTTTTTGTGTCAATTCTTCATCATAAAAAATATTAGGTTCTAAGATCTCAAAGAATAGAGTAGTAAAATTATTTTCAAGATGCTTATATCTGCTATTAGCAAAATACTGCTGTAGATTCGGCACCAGCATTTCAGTTGTAAATAAATTATCAGATAAAATATCTTCGGCTTCATTACCTATTCGCAGAGTAATCAAGGTATTTTTCTTTATCTTATTATTATCTGATTTATTTAAAAACCCTGTTTTATAAACATTTTTCAAAAACTTTAATCCAAAAGATTTCAATCGGTTTTTGTTCAAACCTATCGCTGCAGAATCTTCTAGAACAATAAGTACTTGACTGTCGTATTTTTCCTTTACTTCATTGAAAACATCTTCTTTTTCAGTAAAAAAAAGTTGCTTATTAGCTTCAATTTCTTCTTTTAATATTTTTAGATCCTCTTCAGATTTTAATATAGCAAAGTCAAATGGAGCATAAAGGTTTTCATACTGCCAGGGTTTACCTTTTTGAATATTATATTTAAATTGCCCTCCTTTGGGAAATAAATAAACGATAGTGACAGTTGTAATAATAAAAAGTACAACCTTATATATTAAAGCATGATTTTGGTAATATTTATTGATAAAATTCTTCATAAAATGCAATTGATGTTTCAAATGTAAAAATTTAAAAACTAAAACTGTATTATTTATTTAACATATCCTCCAAGCGAACTGGAGTTTTTAATTTTATCCAATTTTTATAAGTAGTGTAAGCTACCCTATTTTGAAGTGATTTTGTTTTATTTAAAATGTTTTGGATAACATCATCAGGCATTATGCTTTTAGAATTGAATTCTGATTCGATTTCTTCAATTTGTTCTTGGACTCTGGTTTTTAAATTCTTATTATAGTTAACTAACCATTGTTCAAATATATCATCTTGCTGTAAATGTTCATCAATTATTTTAGTGGTCATTAAAGATCCATGTTTTTTTGATTCTCTTATATTGCCTTTTCCTGTAACGGCATTGCCAATGGCAAAAACATTAGAAAAACCATCAACCCTGTATCCACTTTCGTTTTTCATTTTTAATTTTGAGTGATCATATGGTAGTCCGCTTATTTTTTCAGGCAAACTGCCAATTGAAGAAATTAAAACAGGAGTTTTCAAGGTAAAAGTATTTTCTTTGTCAGAAATTAATTTTTTGTTCACTATTTTATTTTTATAAAAAACCACTGCATGTAATTTGCCGTTTTTTTCAATTTTTTCCATTGGAGAACTTAAGGGAATAAAATCGAACATAAAATTTTCAGCATATTTACGAAGCAGTTTTTCAGAAACCATCCTTGCTTTTTGCACACTTTCTTCTGATCCATCGTTAGCCGATTTTAAAGGCATGTCGGCGGCATTTCTTCTGTACACCAAGGTCATTCCTTTTAAATTCAGATCCTTTAAAACTAGCTTGTGTTCGTTTAAAATATTCAAAATTCCTTTTTTTTCAAAAGTGAACAAATCAATATCCAACCCTTTGATTTCTGATAAAGCTTTTTGAACAATTTCTATCATCCCCAGTTTCATTACGTCGAGTGATGATAAACCACCTCCAATTACAATCGTTCCATCCTTTATTTCATATAAATTACCTTTGTAATCAGGTTCGTGCCTATGGTTATACCAGTGTACCAAAGCATTTTGATAAATGAGCCCTTTATTAATGAATTTATTTATGTTATCTACTGGTAAATCTCTATCCTTCCAGGCTCCATTTGCCAAAATGATCACTGTAAAACCCCAATGATTCACCAGATCATCAAAAGATATATCCTTTCCAATTTTCACTTTAGGAACATATCTGATATTTGGATGATCCAATTTTTGATCAATGCTTTTTTCTTGCTTATTTCTTAAATTGACATGCCATTTAGGTAATCCATCTTCAATTTTTCCGTAAGGAAGATCATTCATTTCAAAAACTACTACTCTAAAGCCTTTTTCAGCCAAAATAAAAGCCGCCTCTGATCCTGATATCGATCCGCCGATAATGGCTATATAATGTTTCTTACTGTTATTATCAAGCATGAAATAAATATAAAGAAAAAATTTGAATATGATTATTGTCTTTTTTTAATCAACTTGTAATCAAAATCACATTTGTTTTCTTTTAATTTGAGTTCCATTAATCCTAAAACGCACAGTTCATTGAAAATATTTAGGTCAAATGCATAAATTCACTAAAATTAATTACTTTCGCATACTGTTAGTTTTCAAAGAAAAAGCAAAAAATAAGATATGAGTAAAGAAGTTGTAATTGTATCAGCCGTACGGACTCCAATAGGTAGCTTTTTAGGAGCTTTATCAAGTATTCCGGCACCCAAGTTAGGTGCCATAGCTATTAAAGGAGCATTGGGTAAAATTAGTTTAGATGGCCATTTGGTTGACGAGGTCTTTATGGGAAATGTGGTACAGTCGGGTGAAGGTCAGGCTCCGGCCAAACAAGCTGCATTATTTGCGGGTTTACCAAATAGCATACCTTGTACTACCGTAAATAAAGTTTGCGCTTCGGGTATGAAATCCATTGCCTTTGCTTCCCAGGCTATTCAATGTGGTGATGCAGATATCGTAGTTGCAGGTGGAATGGAAAATATGAGTATGATACCTCATTATCTATCCGGCAGAAAAGGGCAAAAATTTGGAGATATCAAAATTGAGGACGGACTATTAAAAGACGGGCTTATCAATGTGTATGATGGTAAACATATGGGCACCTGCGGTGATGCTTGCGCTGTTCAATACAACTTTAGCAGAGAGGAACAAGATAATTTTGCTGTCACTTCATATAATCGTTCGGCAAAAGCCTGGAAAGTCGGAAGTTTTGATGAAGAAGTAATTCCAGTGGAGATACCACAGAGAAAAGGAGACCCTATAGTTATTTCTGAAGACGAAGAGTTTAAGAATGTAAAAATGGATAAAATTCCGAATTTACGTCCGGCTTTTAATAAAGATGGAACCGTTACTGCTGCCAATGCATCTACATTAAATGATGGTGCCGCTGCTTTAATTTTAATGAGTAAGGAGAAAGCAAAGGAATTAAATATTGAGCCTCTTGCGATTTTGCGTGGTTATGCCGACACTTCTCAGGCGCCGGAATGGTTTACTACTGCTCCGTCAAAAGCACTTCCCAAAGCACTGGCAAAAGCCAATATCAAGGCAAGTGATGTAGATTTCTATGAATTGAATGAAGCATTTTCTGTTGTTGGTTTGGCAAATATCAAAATCTTAAATTTGGATCCTGAAAAAGTAAATATAAATGGTGGTGCCGTATCACTGGGTCATCCACTGGGTTGTTCAGGGGCTAGAATTATGGTTACCTTAATAAATGTTCTAAAACAAAACAATGCCAAAATTGGTGCTGCCGGAATATGCAATGGTGGTGGAGGTGCCAGTGCAATGGTTATTGAAAATGTTTGATTCTAAAACAGCAGAGGTCAAAAAAAACTAACCTATAAATTTATAGATGGAATACGGAATTTGTAATTTAAACAGTGTTGCCATTCGCAAGGAACCAATTGACACAAGTGAAATGGTTTCACAAATATTATTTGGTGAAACTTTTAAAATTATAGATTCAGAAGATCAATGGATCAAAATTATACTGGATTTTGATCAATATGAAGGCTGGATTCAGTCAAATCAAGTATTAGGAATTGATGAAGATACTTATCAGAAGATAAAATCAAATAATATCAACTATTCAAATGAGCTCGTAACATTTATTTCTGATCAAAAAAATGGTTTACAAACCATTTCCTTAGGAGCTACACTACCCTTTTTCAAAAACAACACTTTCAAATTAGCGGAGAATGCTTTCGATTTCGATGGAATGACGATTTCCGGAAAATCCAACAAAAGTAATTTGGTGAATACGGCATATATGTATCTGAATGCTCCCTTTTTATGGGGTGGAAAAACTCCTTTTGGACTAGACTGCTCCGGGTTTACACAAATGGTTTATAAGATTAATGGCTATTCCTTATTGCGTGATGCGCACCAGCAAGCCAGTCAAGGTGAAGTTTTAAGTTTTATTGAAGAAAGTGATCCGGGAGATTTGGCATTTTTTGACAATGAAGAAGGTGAAATTATTCATGTTGGAATTATATTAACCAATAACCACATAATTCATTGTCATGGTAAAGTTAGAATTGATCGGTTGGATCAAAGCGGAATTTATAATGTCAATACCAAGCGACATACACACAAATTAAGAGTAATGAAACAAATTTTTTAATACTTTCAGTAAATATTACCAAGTTAACAAAAAAAGGTTGTCAAAAATTGACAACCTTTTTTTGTTATTTAAGAATAATTATTTCAAAGACTCATACTTTTCTCTCATTTGCTGGAACTTATCATCCATCTCAGAATTTTCATATAAGCTCATCAAAGTTCTAACCGTATCGATATCATTTGAGTCTAACTCATAAGCTTTTTCATAAACAGGAATAACTTCTTTATACAATTCAACTTGTCTAGCCTTTATTTCGTCATATTTTTTAAAGTCACTCAAGCTTTTGTTCATTTCTTCAACCAATGCTTTATCATCTTCTAACATAGCTGAACCCAAGTTAATATACGCATCTACATAATCAGGTTTTAATTCAATAGCTTTACTATAATACTCTTTTGCCTTATCCGTATTTCCTTGCTCATTACTTATTACACCTAAATTAAAATACAAAACAGCATTATTAGGGTCTAATTTAATTGCCTCATTCATCAAGGTAGCAAACTCTTCCTTGTTTCCTAATTTGATTTGAACATTAGCCTCCGTTAGGATCAAATTTACATCATTAGGTGCAATTTCTCTTGCCTCTTTTATTGCACCAATTGCTTTGTCAGTTTCTCCTTTTTCGACATAAATCAATGCAATATTTTTAACAATAGAAGGATATTTTGACTCCGTTACAGTAGTTTTTGGATCTGTATATTGTTTGGATTTAACCATTAAATCCATTTGAGAAACGGAAGACATAGCTTCTCTTTCTCCCGTATCAACATTTTTTGCTGAATATTCGGTAACAATCCCAGTATACCCTACATCTTTTAATTGCGTAAAATAATCCAAAGCCGTATCAAAATCTTTTGCTAAATAGGCGGCATTAGCAGCATATTCTAAAAATGCAGTATCCCTACTACTTAAATTGTACACCTGATACAATTCACCTTTTGCAGCATCATAATTTTTATCCTGGTATGATTTTATACCTTTCGAAGAGAGATCTGATATCATTGTATTAAGCGTAGGCTCAGCAAGTTTTGTATATTTATCAGAACCCATTGTCTTTTCTAAGGCAAATAAAGCATTAAATGAATCGGCGGCAACCTTATAATTCTCAGAAGTTGGTTGCGTTTTAGATAAACCTGCATAAGTTTCTCCTTTTATATAATAATATTTAGCTTTTGTTTTGTCATCAGTATTCGCAATTGAAGCATCAGCTTTGTCAATTTCTGTTTTGGCCATGGCCAAGTCACTTTTCTTAAAGGCCTTTTCGGCGGCTTTGATCTCGTCTTTTTGTGCAAAAGTTGTCAAACTTATAAATAAGGTCAACAATAATAGGATTGGTTTTTTCATTTTAAAAATTACTTAAATTATTTATTGTTTAATACTTTTTGCAAAATTATAAATTTTGCGAATCATTTTCATGATTTTCATCAGTTTTTATTTCATCCTCAGGCAATTCACTATCATCTTCTTCTTCATGCATCACTTTTGCAACAGCTGCAATGGAGTCGTTATCTTTAATATTTATCAATTTCACACCTTGCGTAGCTCTACCCATAACCCGTAGATCCGAAACTGCCATTCTGATAGTAATTCCTGATTTATTGATGATCATAAGGTCATCGTTATCATTAACATTTTTGATAGCAACCAAATTTCCTGTTTTTTCCGTAATATTAATGGTTTTAACACCTTTACCTCCTCTATTGGTTATTCGGTAAGCGTCTAAACTAGATCGTTTTCCAAATCCTTTTTCAGAAACCACTAAGATGTCACTTTCATCATCTGATATACAAACCATTCCTACAACTTCATCCTTTTCATCCTTAAGTTTGATTCCTCTAACACCTGAAGCATTTCTTCCCATAGGCCTGGTCTTGCTTTCTTCAAAACGAATAGATTTTCCGGATTTAGCTGCAATCATTATTTGACTTTCACCATTGGTTAATTTTGCTTCCAGTAATTCATCACCCTCCCTTATCGTTATGGCATTGATACCATTTGTTCTAGGTCGAGAATACTGTTCTAATGATGTTTTTTTGGTTTGTCCTTTTTTAGTTACCATAACCACGTAATTACTATTTACATAGTCTTCATCCTTTAGATCCTGAGTTACCAAAAATGCTTTGACCTTATCATCATTTTCAATATTGATCAAGTTTTGGATCGCTCTACCTTTCGATGTTTTATTTCCTTCCGGTATTTCGTACACACGCATCCAAAACACTTTCCCATTTTGGGTAAAGAACAACATATACTGGTGATTTGTTGCAACAAACAGATGCTCTAAGAAATCTTCATTTCTGGTAGCCACACCTTTTTGCCCTCTTCCTCCTCTGTTTTGAATTTTGTATTCCGACAGGTCTGTACGTTTAATATATCCGGCATGTGAAATTGTCACTACTACTTTTGAATCGGGAATCATATCCTCAATATTCAATTCACCACCGGCATATTCAATTATTGATCTTCTCTCATCACCATACTTATTTTTGATCTCTAAAAGCTCTTCTTTTATAATGTTCATTCTTCTGGACTCATTTGCAAGAATATCTTTCAGATCATCTATCAATTTCATGATTTCTTCAAATTCAGCTCTTAGTTTATCTTGCTCTAAACCAGTTAACTGACGCAATCGCATTTCAACTATTGCTTTAGCTTGAATTTCAGATAGTTCAAAACGTTCGATCAATTTATTTCGAGCTTCATCAGCGTTGCTTGATGCTCTAATTAATTTAATTACTTCGTCAATATTATCACTGGCAATAATTAAACCTTCTAATATGTGTGCCCTGGCTTCCGCTTTATTTAATTCAAACTTAGTACGCCTAATAACAACTTCATGACGGTGCTCAACAAAATACCTGATCAGATCTTTTAAATTTAGCATTTCCGGCTTACCGTTCACTAGAGCAATATTGTTTACACTGAATGAAGTCTGTAAAGCTGTATACTTATATAATTTATTTAGAACGATATTTGGAATTGCATCACGTTTTAAAACATAAACCAATCTTCGGCCTTTCCTGCTCGTTTCATCACGAATTGTGGAAATTCCATCAATTTTTTTATCATTGATCAGATCAACTGTTTTTTTCAACAAATCGGCCCCATTAACCTGATAAGGTAGTTCGGTAACTATAATACACTCTCTACCATTGACTTCTTCAAAGTTGGCTTTGGCGCGCATTACAATTCTGCCCCTGCCTGTTAAAAATGCATTTCTTACTCCTTCATATCCAAAAATAGTTCCACCGGTAGGGAAATCCGGTGCTTTGATATGCTGCATCAATTCCTCTATCTCTATGTCATTATTATCAATAAATGCAATCGTACCGTCAATAACTTCACTTAAATTATGAGGTGCCATATTGGTTGCCATTCCGACAGCAATACCTGATGCCCCATTTACTAATAAACTAGGTATACGCGTTGGTAAAACCGTAGGTTCTTGCAAAGTATCATCAAAGTTCAAACGATGATCAACAGTATCTTTTTCAATATCAGCAAGCATATCTTCCGATATCTTCCGCATTCTTACTTCTGTATACCGCATAGCTGCAGGACTGTCACCATCAGGAGAACCAAAGTTCCCTTGTCCGTCAACCAATTCATAT
>Ga0209013_10003171_pt1 | contig 14694 bp, 12 predicted proteins | sample Cruoilmetagenom2_FD_187291 | JGI IMG/M metagenome (GOLD analysis project Ga0209013, IMG submission 187291) | Oil polluted marine microbial communities from Coal Oil Point, Santa Barbara, California, USA - Sample 2 (SPAdes) (version 2) | ecosystem: Environmental > Aquatic > Marine > Oil seeps ... | reverse complement strand
GTTTTTAAAGATAAGTAAAAAACCTATATTGGGTTTTTTATGTTAATGCATTTTTATTTTTCTATAAATAAAATGTTTAAGTTTTGCTTTGTTGAAAAGAATATTTAAAGTGGTTAACATCACAACAATCCATAAGACACCTGAAATTAAAAATCCTAGCGCAATACTCTCTAGCAGTTCTCCAAAAAATAGTGAAAGTGAAATTGCTCCAAAAATTAAACCAATGCTAACAATCAAGAACCCAACAATTAAATTTACTAGGGATGAAACAGCTGAAGATACTTTATCTACAAATGTATCAAGACCAATTTGTACTTGTCCTCTAATATAATTTCTACTTTGCTGAGCAAGTTTTTCTATGGCATCAATACCAATATATTTAAAAAATTCTAACAGATATTGTATGACTTTTTTTGATTGTTCATCTTGATTCTCGTCTTTTTCTAGTGTTCTTTCTGCTGCTTTTAATGATTCTAGCAGTATGGATTTTATTGCTTGATTTGTCATATAATTATTATTTAATCTTCAATTTATTTTCTTTCTGACAAAAAATGAATTCTGAAATCAAAATGTCACGTCCTAAAATATAGCTACAGGTTAATAATTAAAACTACGCTTTTTTAGGAATTGTATTTTTTGAAAATATAATAAAACTCATTGATTAGTATTGAAAAAATGGAATCATTTAGTTTATGCATAATTAACTGAAATTCCTTTTTCGGCAAATCGTTTAAAAGCTTTTAAGTAAATCATAGATTGTTTTTTAAAGGCTTTAGGCATGAATAAAGTCATCATTCTTAAGGTGAAACTTGTTGGAATAAACTCATTTTTAGAGATCCATTTTGTAAATCCTTCAGGAGTTTCTTCAAAATAGTTTTCTTGTAAATTATGTAATCCATCAGTGTCGTAGGAGGCATGAAACTCATAAGGTAATTTACAATATGTTATTGTTTCGGTGAGTTCTATTTTGCGCTTTCCCATTTTGTAATTTAACTTCATCTTCGATCCAATAGAACCAATCGTTCCCCCAATATGCTCATAACCAACTAGTCCCTGTTGCCAATGTTTCAAGTTTTCGGGGTTATCAAATTTCTTTATAAAATCTTCTAAAGTGACTTCAATAATAATTTCAGAAGTATATTTCATTATGAATTGAATTTTTTACGCCTGATAAATATACTAAAATAAAAAAAAAGCAGAGTGCTATGGAATTATAAAACAACTAAAAATTCATGATATTGTTGTAAGAGTAACATGGAAAGTGAAGGCCAATATATTAAACAATCATCCTACTAATTTTACTTTAAAATCGTTTGTAAATGCTGCTTGTATTATAGGTTAATATTGTTATTTTTGCATCTATCTATTCTAAAAACAGATAAACTTATGTCTAAACAATTTTTCACTTTATTAGTAATGGTTTTCACTTTGAGTGTTCAAGCACAAATAAAAAATACTGATGTGTTATTTTCTGTCGAAGATGAGCCAGTTTATGCAGAGGAGTTTATAAGAATTTTTAATAAAAATCTAGACCTTGTAAAAGATGAATCTCAAAAGGATGTTGATCAATATTTAAAGCTGTTTGTTAATTATAAGCTTAAATTGAAGGAGGCCAAAGCATTAGGTTTAGATAAAAAACCTTCATATAAAAGAGAGTTAGATAATTATAGAACACAATTAGCGAAAAATTATTTAACCGATACCAAAGTAACTGATGAATTAGTAGAAGAAGCTTACGAAAGAATTTCTTACGATGTGAATGCTAGTCATATGTTGTTTAAAATTTCTGAGAATGCTAATCCGCAAGACACATTAGTGGCTTATAATAAAATGATACAACTAAGAGAGCGTGTCATAAATGAAGGTTTCGATAAGGTAAAAAAAGAGTTCCAGGATCGTAGTAAAACTATTATTGCAGAAGATTTAGGCTATTTTTCTGGATTTAAAATGGTATACGATTTTGAAAATGCAGCATTTAATACTGAGGTTGGTGAAGTATCTCAACCTTTTAAAACCCAATTTGGATATCATATAGTTACCATCATAGATAAGCGTGAATCTAGAGGAGAACGTACTGTTGCTCATATTATGATTAATAATATTCAAAAAGACACCTTACAAGATAAACCAGAGATACGTATTAACGACATTTATAAAAAACTACAACAAGGTGAGGATTTTGAATCTTTAGCTAAACAGTTTTCAGAGGATGCAAGTTCAGCAAGTAAAGGAGGTCATTTAGCTTCTTTTAAAGGAGGTCAATTAAGTTCTACAGAGTTTGAAGATGTCGCTTTTGATTTAAATAATATTGGTGATATATCTCAACCTTTTAAAACTAATTTCGGATGGCATATTGTTAAACTTTATGCAAAAAAACCTATAGAATCTTTCGAGAAAATAAAATCTGAATTACAAGCAAAAGTAAAACGAGATTCTAGATCAAAATTAATTAATAAATCTTTAATAAAATCTTTAAAAGAGCGTTATAATGTAAGTGATGAACAGCCTGCATTACCTTATTTCATATCTATATTAAATGATAGTTTTTATAAACAATTATGGACAGTTCCCAATGATTTTGAAGGGACTCAACCCCTAGTTAAAATAGGTGATAATCAATTAACATATATGGATTTTGGAGATTATCTTGTGAAAAGTCAACGTAGAGCTAAGATAAGAAAACCATTTAATGATATAGTTGAAGATAATTATGAAGTTTTCTTAAGTAATCATTTAAAGCAATATAGAGAAGATCATTTAGAAATTGAAAATAAAGATTTTTCGAATATTGTTGGGGAATATAGAGATGGCTTATTATTATTCGATTTAATGGAAACAGAAATATGGAATGTAGCAAAAAGCGATTCCATAGGTTTACATAAATTTTATGATTCACATAAAGAAAATTACTTTTGGGATGAAAGAGTTGATGCTGTTGTTGCGTCTTCAGCGAATAAAAGCACCATAAAAAAAGTGATTAAATTAATGAATAATGGAAAAACATCTAGCCAAATAAAAGAAAGTGTTAATACAAACGGAATTGTAGATGTTATTTTTACTTCGGGTTTAATGGATTCTGAACACCAAGCACTTCCAAATAATTTTGTGTTTGAAAAAGGCGTTTCAAAAATATATAAGCATAATGAGGCATTCGTTGTCATAAAAGTAAACGAAATCTTGCCAAAAACTAGTAAAGCTTTCGATGATGCTAAAGGAAGAATTATTAGTGACTATCAAATTGATAAAGAAAATAGCTGGTTATTAGGTTTGGCGGAAAAATATAGAGTAAATATTAATGATGAGGTATTGTCAAAAGTTAAAACTCAAATAGAAAAGTAAACTTGAAATATAAAGCCTTTATATTACTTGTATTTATATTGTTTGTTTCCTGTAATTTTTTTAAGGAAACTGATGATAGAATTCCTATTGCTAGAGTTAATGAGAGCTATCTCTATACAGAAGATATTGAAGACTTAATAGCAGAAGGCACTTCAGGAGAGGATAGTACTATACGTGTTTAGAATTTTATAAATCGATGGGCAACACAGCAGTTGCTGGTTCAAGGTGCAATGCTTAACTTAAATGAAAAGAAGCAAGAGAGATTTGATAAATTGGTAGACCAATACAAAATTGATTTATATACAAAAGCATATATAGAAGCTTTAGTTGCTAGAAATATTGATACTGTTGTAACTATTGAAGAAGCTGAAAGCTATTATAATGAGAATAAAGAAGTTTTTAAATTAAACGAAGATTTAATAAAGTTTCGATATATAAATGTAGATGAAAACAATATTGATATTAAGGAAACTTCAAAAAAGTTTAAACGCTTCAATAATGACGATAAAAGAGTATTAGATTCGATATCAATTCAATTTAAATCATACTCATTAAATGATTCAATTTGGATAAAAGCAAGTCAAGTTCAGGATAAAATTCAAGTAATAACAAATGAAAATAAAAATGAACTGTTAAAAAAATCTAATTTTATACAACTCAAAGACTCATTAGGATTATATTTGATGCAAATTAACGATGTTTTATTGCGTAATAGTACAGCGCCTTTAGAATATGTGAAATCGACAATACATCAAATCGTTAAAAACAAAAGAAAATTAGAACTCATTAGAGAATTAGAAAAAGATATTACTAAAGATGCTATTAAAAATAAACAATTTGAAATCTATAATTAATTTTAAGCACATATATTTACTTTGTATTTCATTAATATTTAATACAATTAGTTATGCTCAAGAGATAATCCCTGAAGAAGTTAAAGAGAAAACAATTGTGCAAGACACTGTTAAAAACACTGCAGTAGTTAAGATTGACGGTGTAGCAGCAGTTGTTGGAGAATTTGTTGTTTTAGATTCTGATATTGATAAAACTATTGTACAGATGAATGCACAAGGTATCGATACAGATGAGATTCCTCGTTGTCAAATTTTTGGAAAATTACTTGAAGATAAATTGTATGCACATCATGCTATTCAAGATAGTGTCGAAGTTTCTGAAGCAGAAATACGATCTAATGTAGATTACCAGCTTCAGCAGTTTTTAGCACAATCTGGAAAATCTATGGAAGAGCTTTTAAAGTTTTACAATAAGAAAGATGAAGCAAGTTTTAGAGAAGAGATGTATGAAATTAATAAGAGCAATAAACTAGCTTCAGAAATGCAAAGAAAAATTATTGATGATATTGAAATAACACCTGAAGAAACAAGACAGTTTTTTAATAAAATTCCTGAAGACCAAAGACCTACATTTGGTACAGAGTTAAAAGTATCTCAAATCGTAATTGAACCAAAAGTTTCAGAAGAAGGGAACCAAAAAGCCATAGATTTATTAAAGCAATTTAAAGCGGATGTTTTAGAGAATGGGGCTAGTTTTAGGTCTAAAGTGGTATTGTATACAGATGATAAAGCATCTATTGGTAATGGAGGTTTATACACACTTAATAGAAAGAAGCCTCGTATGGTTAAGGAGTTTAGAAATGTTGCTTTCTCTATGCAGGAAGGTGAAATTTCAGAACCATTTAAAACAGATTTTGGGTATCATATTATTTTATTAGAAAAAATTAGAGGACAAGAGTACGATGTACGTCATATATTAATTATTCCAGAAGTTACAAATGCTGCTGTTAAAGAAGCTAAAGAGAGTTTGATAGAAATTAGACAACGTATTGTAGATGGAAATATCACTTTTGCTGATGCAGCTTTAGAGTCTAGTGATGAAAAGGAAACACGTAGTGAAGGAGGCCATTTAATTAATCCAGCCACACAAGATTATAATTTTGAACTCACTAAAATGGACCCAGAATTATATGGTCAGATTCATGAATTAGAAGATAATGAAGTAAGTTTAGTGCTTTCTGAGCAAGGAAGAACAGGTAATATGAAATTTAAAATATTAATGGTTACAGATAGAGTAGATGAGCATGTTGCAGATTATGGGCAAGATTATTTAAAGATTAAAGAGCTTGCACTTACAGAAAAACGATTTAATGCAGTTGAAAAATGGCAAGAAGAAAAAATCATGAATACTTACATTAAAATTAATGGTGATTATAGAGATTGTGAATTTTCTAGTAACTGGTTAAAACAATAAAAAAGATGTCAGACGTAGCTGCTATTGAGCATTTTGTTAAGAAATATAGTGATTTAAAAAAAGAAATTGCAAAAATTATTGTTGGTCAAGATGAGGTCGTTAACCAAATATTAATTTCTATTTTTTCTGGAGGCCATTCGTTACTTATAGGTGTTCCTGGTTTAGCTAAAACTTTGATGGTAAACACTATTGCACAAGCTTTAGGATTGGATTTTAAAAGAATACAATTCACACCAGACCTTATGCCAAGCGATATTCTTGGGAGTGAAATATTAGACGAAAACAGGAGTTTTAAATTTATTAAAGGCCCTATTTTTGCTAATATTATTTTAGCTGATGAGATTAATAGAACACCTCCAAAAACACAAGCAGCTTTATTAGAAGCAATGCAAGAACGTTCGGTAACTGTAGCAGGTCATCATTATAAATTAAGCTTGCCTTATTTTGTTTTAGCAACACAAAACCCTATTGAGCAAGAAGGGACATACCCTTTACCAGAAGCTCAATTAGATCGTTTTATGTTTGCAATTAATTTAGACTATCCTTCTTTTAAAGAAGAAGTGCAAGTGGTAAAGACAACAACAACAGATGTACAAGTAAAAGTGAATGCATTACTTTCTGCACAAGAAATAATAGATTTTCAACATCTTATTCGTCGTATTCCAGTGGCAGATAATGTTATAGAATATGCAGTAGAAATGGTTGGTAAAACAAGACCTAATACTGAAGCTGCTAGTGATTTAGTGAATAATTATATTGATTGGGGAGCTGGACCTAGAGCATCACAAAATTTAATATTAGCAGCTAAAACGCATGCAGCTATTCACGGAAAGTTTTCTCCAGATATAGAGAATGTTCAAGCAGTAGCCTATAGTATCCTTCGCCATAGAATTATTAAAAATTACAAAGCAGAAGCAGAAGGGATTTCAGAAGTTCAGATTATTAAGAGCTTGTTTTAATCAAGTAGAATCCTAATATCTTTTTTTAATCGAATAATTTCTTCGGGGATTAATGTATTGTAGAATCCACGTATATATTGATTTTTGTCTATCAATGCTGCATAACTACTATGATAAAAATCAGTACCATCTTCATTGGGTTTGAAATTAGTCATAAACTGTCCTGCTTGTAGTTTTGTGTTTTCTACTGAAGAACGTAAAAACTGCCATTTTTCATTTGGTATGCCAGTCGCTTCAGCATAATTTTTTAAAACATAAATACTGTCGTTTTTTGGATCAATAGTATGAGAGATAATGATAAAATTATCATCATCTTTAAATGTGTTTGCAATATCAATGAGCTCAATTCGCATTGGTGGACAAATGCTAGGACATCGTGTAAAAAAGAAATTAGCGATACATATGTTTTGCTCTAAATTTTGCGTTGTAAATGATTCACCGAGTTGGTTAGTAAAATTATCATAGGTAATAGAATAGTTTACTTTTTCTCCAGAATCAATAATCGTATAACTCAAAACTGGTAAGCTTTCAGTTTGATTTTCACAGTTGAAGAGTAGTAATAAAAGAAGTAAAACTCTTAGTTTCATTTATTGGCATTATAGATTTTTAATTTTTCATCCATCTCTTTATCAAATAAAAAAACAAACATACTAGCCATCATATCTTGATTTATTCCACTAGTATTATTTGTTTGTAATATTAGCTCATAACGATGATTAGGATATAACATAACACCAGTTTTACTTGAAAAATAGGATACTTTTTCCAACCCGATTTTGTCTTTGTAATTTATAGCTTTTGATATAAACAATGTAGAATCTATAGTTTGGTCTCTAAAACTTAGAGTTTCAGCAAAAGGATGTAAATGCGTTGCAATATGATGCATACTCGTGCTATCTGTTAATTGTAATTGTTGTGTAATATCATAGCTGTAAGTTTTACGCCCAGGAAAAACCACCCAATGTCCAGAAAGACTTTCACCATCACTATTAATATAACTATGATTTTTAGTTTCTAAAGGGAGGCACATATTTGGATTCGATTCTGTGGGACCTTGAAAAGGGTTTTTAGAATCGTAAGGTAACATTACAAATACGGTTTTACTCATAAGCGGTTTCATAGATGTATCATGTGGTTTAAAACCAATATTTACTTTATGTTTAACCGAGAAAGGCTCGGTTTTAATATTCTGATTTAAAATTTGTGTCGACAAAAATAAATTCTCATTGCTAAATACAGGAAAACCAAACCCATCAGGAAAAGCATAGCTTTCAATCCCATTACTCATCGACGTTAGTCGAGGGTATTGCTCCCCAATTCTATTGTTAAGTTGCCATCTAGAATAGTGTTCTCCATCATAGAAATCTATGTTGGTGTGGCAAATATAATCGTTTGAGAGTTGGTCAACTTCATTTGTGCTTAATGCTTTTGTCTCAAAAGAAGTAATCCAAACCAAATCATCTTTTGTCGCATCCAATTGAAAAGAACGCACAACTTTTGGGCCTTCCATTGATTTATAGATGTTATCTATAACCATGGTAGGTGTAATTAGTGAAATTTGTTTATCGTCGCTGTAGGTTTCCCAAGTATTATCAACCAAACTAAGCTTATGGTATAATTGCGTTTTTACAATTGCTTTGTGTCTGTTTGGGAGTTTTAAATAATAGATGCCTCCAATAATAGTAACAAAAAGCGACAATAAAACTGAATATTTTAGTATTTTAGATTTCATAAAAATAAAAACCATTCATTACAAAACTACTGTTTTTTTATGCAAATTGACTATAGCAAGCGAATTTTCGGATTAGATTTTATGCGTGCGGTTGCTATAGCTTTAGTAGTGTTTTCTCATATTATATGGATTATTCCTAATGCTAAAGGATTTATCCCTGATGTTATGAGTTTATCTGGTGTAATAGGTGTAGAAATTTTCTTTGTTCTTAGCGGGTTTTTAATCGGAAGGATTATTTATAAGCTCTATATAACAGATGATTTTAGTTTTAATAGTGTCTTTTATTTTTGGATAAGGCGATGGTTTAGAACTTTGCCAAATTATTATCTGGCATTAGTGATTAATGTTGTTATCGTCATATATTTAGATATGCAGCTCCCAGATAATTTATGGCAATATGTGTTTTTTATTCAAAATTTTGCTACAGATATGCCACTATTTTTTGTAGAATCTTGGAGTTTGTCTATTGAAGAATTTGCTTATATTTTGGGGCCTTTATTATTGTATCTTTTACTATTTATAAAATCTAAAGTCTCTAAATCTAAATTATTTTTAAGGATGACACTTTTCGTAATTCTGTTGTTTACCATTACAAAAATAATTCATAGTTTTAATGATGACATGAAGAGTATGATGCATTGGAATACGAGTTTAAAAGCAGTCGTTATTTATAGAATTGACGCCATTTATTATGGTGTTTTAGCAGCTTATATTTCTATTGTTAAACCAGAATTTTGGAAGCGTATAGCGATTATCGCTTTTTTATTTGGTATTGTTTTGTTTTTAGGTTTAAATGCGATAATCACTTTAAAACAGATATTTATTGAAACGCATACCACATTTTGGAATGTATGGTATTTACCAATAAACTCTATAGCTATTATGTTGTCACTTCCTGTACTAAGTCAGATGAAAACAGCACCAAAAATTATACTAAAACCAATTACGTATTTAAGTATTATTTCTTATGCCATGTATATTCTTCATTATTCAATCATTTTACAACTTTTAAAGCATTATTTGCCTTCTGATGAATTGCCAGGTTTTGATGTTATTGTTTTTATTATTGTATATATAAGTCTCACCATTTTTTCATCATATTTTATATATCGTTTTTTTGAAAAACCATTCACAAATTTAAGAGACTCTCAAAGAATTAAGACTTATTTTAAATAATATCATATTATTAATTCTATATTTTGTGTTATACAATTTTATGAAATACATAATATTATTTCGAAAAATGTAACATTTATTGAATTATTCTTATTATTTCTTTCATTTTGTTAAATATTTTTTAATTTATTTGAAATTTTGTACTTTTGCAACTCTACTCATCCAAGCTTTTGCTTAGGGGAGGCACATTAAAAAAACATAGATAATCTTAAATTCATAGATATGGCATTCGATATTGAAATGATAAAAAAAGTATATTCAACAATGGTAGAACGTGTAGATATAGCACGAGGCATAGTAGGAAAACCATTAACACTTTCTGAAAAGATTTTATATGCACACCTTTGGGATGGAATTCCTAGCAAAGCATTTGTTAGAGGGAAAGATTATGTAGATTTTGCTCCAGACAGAATTGCTTGTCAAGATGCTACAGCCCAAATGGCTTTATTGCAGTTTATGCAAGCAGGTAAAAATAAAGTAGCAGTGCCAACTACAGTGCATTGCGATCATTTAATTCAAGCAAAACAAGGTGCTGCTCAAGATTTAAAGCGAGCAAATGATGTGAGTAGTGAAGTTTTCGATTTCCTTGCGTCTGTGTCTAATAAATATGGCATTGGTTTTTGGAAGCCAGGTGCTGGAATTATTCATCAAGTCGTATTAGAAAATTATGCTTTTCCAGGAGGAATGATGATAGGTACAGATTCTCATACTGTAAATGCTGGTGGATTGGGAATGGTCGCGATTGGAGTAGGTGGTGCAGATGCTGTAGATGTAATGGCAGGAATGGCTTGGGAGTTAAAATTTCCAAAGCTTATAGGTGTAAAATTAACAGGGAAACTTAATGGATGGACAGCTCCAAAAGATGTGATTCTTAAAGTGGCTGGAATTCTAACGGTAAAAGGTGGAACGGGTGCTATTGTTGAATATTTTGGTGATGGAGCAACATCAATGTCATGTACTGGAAAAGGGACGATTTCTAATATGGGAGCCGAAATTGGTGCAACAACATCAACATTTGGTTATGATGCCTCTATGGAGCGTTATTTACGAGCTACAGATAGAGCTGATGTAGCCGATGCTGCAAATGATATTAAAGACTACCTTACAGCTGATGCTGAGGTTTATGCCAATCCAGAGCAGTATTTCGATCAGGTTATAGAAATTGATTTAGATACACTTCGTCCACATTTAAACGGACCTTTTACACCAGATTTAGCTACTCCCGTTTCTGAGATGAGTGAAAAGGCAAGAGCTAACGACTGGCCTTTAAAAGTAGATTGGGGACTTATAGGTTCGTGTACCAACTCCTCATACGAAGATTTATCTCGCGCTGCTTCAATTGCTAAACAAGCTGTAGATAAAAATATTAAAGCAAAATCTGATTTTGGAATCAATCCAGGATCAGAACAAGTGCGTTATACAGCAGAACGTGATGGTATTCTTCAGATTTTTGAAGATTTAGACGCAACCATATTTACGAATGCTTGCGGACCATGTATTGGTCAGTGGGATAGGAGTGATACTAAAGGAGAAGAGAAAAATACGATTGTACATTCGTTTAATAGGAATTTTTCAAAACGAGCAGATGGGAATCCGAATACTTATGCTTTTGTTGGTTCTCCTGAAATGGTTGCAGCTATAGCAATTTCTGGGCGTTTAGATTTTGATCCGTTGAATGATACTTTATTAAATGAAGATGGAGAACACGTAAAATTAGATCCACCAAAAGGTGTAGAATTACCTCCATTAGGATTTGACGTTGTAGATGCAGGTTATGTTGAGCCTGTAGAAGACGGAAATAGTATTAATGTAACTGTAAGCCCAACTTCAGAAAGATTGCAATTACTAACACCTTTTAAGCCTATTGGTAATACAATTGAAGGTGCTAAGTTATTAATAAAAGCATTTGGAAAATGTACTACAGATCATATATCAATGGCTGGACCGTGGTTGCGTTTTAGAGGACATTTAGATAATATTTCTAATAATTGTTTAATTGGTGCTGTTAATGCTTATGGTAAGAAAACTAATTTTGTTAAAAATCAATTAACTGGCGAATTTGGTGGTGTTCCTGATGTTGCAAGAGCATATAAAACTGCTGGAGTTTATACGATAGTAGTAGGAGATCACAATTATGGTGAAGGTTCATCACGTGAACATGCAGCTATGGAACCAAGGCATTTAGGTGTAGCTGCTGTAATTGTAAAATCGTTTGCAAGAATTCATGAAACAAATCTAAAAAAACAAGGCATGTTAGGATTGACTTTTGCAAATGAAAGTGATTATGATTTAATAATGGAAGATGATACTTTCAATTTTATAGATTTAAATGAATTTACGCCAGGAAAACAATTAACTATTGAAATTATACATGCAGATGGTAGTAAAGACAACATAAAAGTGAATCATACATATAACCAATCACAAATAGATTGGTATAATGAAGGTTCAGCTTTAAACTTAATAAAGAAAGAAAATAGAGCTTAAATTATATAGTATAAAACATAAAAAACTCCTGCATATACAGGAGTTTTTTTATTATATAAGTTGTGATTTATTTTAATCTCTAAATCTATAAATAACTTCTACTGAATGCTGAATATAGTTTTTTAGGAATTGATCTTTGTGTTTAAACCCAAATTTACCCAAGGTTTGTAGTTTTATCCCTACATTTTCTATAACCCAAAAGTTAACTCCAATTCCTATATCAAACGTAACAGCGTTAGCTTCTCCTGCAGAAGTGAACCCGAATCCTGATACTAAAAACCCTTGAATAGGATTTAATCTGTATTCAGATTGAAAAAGCTGGTCAAAATAGTAACGCGCTGTCACATCAACAGCAAAAAGGGTTTCATCTTCTGGTAAATGACCATTGTTTTGTAAATTATCAGTAGTTAGTCTATTTAATGTAATCGCAAAATTAGCAGCCCAAAAAGCATCAATTCTTTTTTCAACACTTACAGTAAGAGGAATACTAAAATTCCAATTATCTGAATCAAAGGGTGCATCAAATTGAAAACCATCATTATCAACAATATTAACACCGAGTCCAATCGTCCAAGGAGATTCTAATACAGACTGTCCATATATTAATGGAGTAAAGATAAAAAATCCTAATAAAAAAATTTTATTCATTGTATAATTTTAAGTAAAAATAAGATTATTTAGTGCCCAATCAAATATAATTTAATAATAACTATTAAATTATAGTTATTATTTTAAAAAAAAGCTATTTGGGTTTGATAATTTTCAATATACGATGGCGATCTTTTATGATGGCTTTGCGGTAATTGCAATTAGTTAAAAATAAATAACTACGTTCCATTAGTAGCATACAATACAAGTAATAATTTAAAATAGTATGGCATACTTTTTTTAAATGTAGATGCTTTATTTGTAATAAGAAAAAGTATTTTTGAAAATTGTTTTTTGATGTAGAAGGTATTTTAGGAATATCTTTAAAAAAAATTGAAATTAATAGTACATATTTATTAAAATAAGAATCTAGGAGCTCTTGTTCGAAATTAATTTCATGATGTTGTTTTAAAAGCAATATAGTATCATAGGCACTTCTTAAGCCTAGCATTGTATAAAAATATGCTTTGTCATTGATTTGAAAGTTAAGCACGTTATGCCTTAGCAAATATAATGAACTTGGTATATAGATGTTATTAATAAGTTGTTTGGATTTCAATACATTATCTGAATTTAGAACATTAAAATGAGGCTTAGATAATAATTTTTTATGTAATTCAATTGCGCCTAAACCAGTTTCAGGTATTAATCTAGGCAGATGTTTATGTTCAAAATATTGTTGTCCCAAAGTTTCTGGTAATGGCGTATGTTTATTAGTAATTAATAAATTATAGGCTGTATCTAAATCATTAATATGTACTAAAATATCTATATCACCAATCATACGTTCACCTATATCCTTATAATAATTAGCAGCTAATAATGCTGATCCTTTTAGAAAGACATGATTAATGTTATGATGATTAAATAATTTGCTAATGTTATGTATTTCAGCTAATAATGTTTTGTTACGATTTCGGTTTATGGAAGTAAGTTCTTTTAGATATACTCTTAGATCAAGAGGTAGAACATCTATTAGTGATTTTTGCTTTAAACGGCAAAACACAGTAGGTAAAACCAAATGAAGACTAGCTACTTTAACTATAGCCTCCCAATCCATAGTCTCTTTCATTAATGCATCACGTAATAGTACAGAATTACTACTAAAGCTTAATATATCAGCAATTTGCTTTAATGTAGATGGTAATGATGTCATTAGCTAAAAAATATTTTGTCACTTAGTTTACTAATTAAGTAAAATTAAACAAGTATTGAAAATTAGGTGCCAAAAAGGTTTTGAAAGGTAGTAATTACTTCTTTGGTATCACTGTAAATTAATTCATAAAAAGAACAGTCCTCAAGCCAGTCTAAGAAGTGATTTGCATTATTTGATTCTGGCGACAACCATGAATCAGGTATTAAGACACTTAAAATTTTATCTATTGAAACTTCAGTAAGTTTTGTTTGTGTATCTTTTTTGTAATTTACATAAACAATTTTATGACACGATAGGCTTTGTTTATTTCTATGCTTATTGACTTGAACATATTTTACATAACCTTTTTTTGAATTAATAAAATAGGTTGGCAGCTTATTAAATCCCTTAATTAAAGGTTCTAAAAGCTTGAATGAACCTTGTTTGATGGATATTGCAGCAGGATAACTATATACGTTTTGATCTTTAGCTAGCATAGGCGTAAAATCATCAGCAATAAGGTCGAAACCATTAGCCATTAATAAAGCTGCTAACGTACTTTTTCCATTTCCAGAATCACCAATAAGCATAATAGCAGATTCGCCATTAGAAATGGTTGATGCATGAAATGTGCCGAGCCAATCCATTTCATTTTTATTGTTTAACATACAAAGCAATTCCATAGCAAATTGGCCTTGAAGTAAATGGAAATCAGTTTGAGGATAAGCACCACAAAATTGTTGGTTTTTAAATAAGTTTAGAGTTTTGTCTTCAAGATAAATATCAAATATGATGTTAGTTGACGAGCTCTGTTGATAGTTGAAGTGTTCTAACTGTGGATGTAATAAAGATTTTACACTTTCTGATGAATAATTAATTTGAATAATGAAGTCATTAATTTTGTAAAAAACAGTAATCTTATTTTGTAGATGACTTAATTTAGAGATGAC
>Ga0209013_10003170_pt1 | contig 14694 bp, 12 predicted proteins | sample Cruoilmetagenom2_FD_187291 | JGI IMG/M metagenome (GOLD analysis project Ga0209013, IMG submission 187291) | Oil polluted marine microbial communities from Coal Oil Point, Santa Barbara, California, USA - Sample 2 (SPAdes) (version 2) | ecosystem: Environmental > Aquatic > Marine > Oil seeps ... | reverse complement strand
CGTCGGCGATCTCGTACTGGGTATTGCGCCCTTTCCGGTGCTCAGGCACTCTCTCCAAACTCTGGCGCACACCATCCAGCATCTCTGGAAACCCCACACGTTTTGCCATCAGCCACCCCTCGCCTGTCTCGCTCCCTGCTACCCCCTATCATACACCATATCGCCATATTGAGAATTACTGACTACCGAGTTGTCGACTTTACAAATATCAGATCTTGGTGTATAATAAATGTATCTTATCCGTTGTTATGCACTGAAAAAAGGGGCAGGCTATGGTAAAGAGAAAAAAGATGGATATTCCCATAGAAGTGAGCGGCAGGCCGGTGTCTACTCGGGGAGTGCACCTGCAGCCCTTTGGACACCACGGAGATTGGCTGAACAACGCCTCCTATTGGGTGGACCTATTGGTGAGTATGGGGATGTCATGGGTTGTCCTTCTCACCGACAGCGACGCCGTGCGGCAGACGCACTATGGCCTGAACCCCCTCAAGGTGCTCCTGGATGGTGGCATCATCCCCATCATCCGCGAACGAAGGACTTTTCCCAGACCCTTTACCGACCACGATACTTTCCGGTGGACGGTGGATCTGTATGGGCAGTATGGCCTCAAACCGTTTTGGATCATCCGTAATGAGCCCTTTGATGATCGAGAATGGGTCAAGCATCGGGTACCACCCGATGCCTGGGACATCATCATGAGGGTCTGGTCCCAAGCCGCCAGTTTCATCGCTGCCAATGGAGGCTATGTCGGCTTTCCCGATGGTCCCTGCTATGACTTTAATCCCTTTGAGAGCATCAGGGACCATGACTGCCAGTGGATCTTTGATGATGGCCTTGGATTCTACACCGGGCATCACTATGGTAAGAACCGGCCCCGCGACTATCCTTACGATGCCGTTACGCGCTATGGCGCGCAGTTGACCGAGGAGTCATATCAGCGGCTCCTGGATGACTATGCTAGCGATCGCACCTGGCGGGAAGAACCCATCGAGTTGCTTAACCAGCGGCGCAGCGAACTCCAATCCGCCACGCCGACGGCCCTTGAGGACGATACTTGCTGGCGGGGCTGGGAAAAGATAGCCCACTGGTCCCTGGATACTTTTGGGTACACGGTACCCATGGCCATGACGGAAGGCGGCTGGGTGCCGCGAGATCGCCCGGGCACGGGGCACAACACGGACATCCGCATGCCGCATACCACGCCCAAGATGGTGGCAAAGAAAACGCTCCAGATGTTCGATACGCCTTCCCCCTTCTTTGCCATTTGTCCCTGGTTGTTGGCCGACGAAGATATGGGCGGCATCGGCTGGCCCTTTGATGCCTGGCACGGTTGGGCTTACAGCGGAAAGTACGGCCGCAAAAAGCCAGTCATTACCGCCCTCCAGCAGACCCCACCCAAAGAGGTCCAGCCTCGGGCCGAGCCAATGGTCATTGATGTGGACGGAGATACCCGCGATTGGGAGTGGGTCCGGCAGGCTTATGGGGCCAGCTACCGGCGGGGCGAGACCTCCTTGCGGCTTATCGAAGTCCACGAATACGAGGGCCCTGCAACCCTGGATGTGTGGGTGGTAGACACCGATGGCCTCCCTGTCAGTGGGGCTGAGTTCTATTACTATCACCCCGATGCACCCATCATGGAGGAGGGAGAGTGGTACCGCCAGGGTGATCTCAGAAGCACTGGGCCCGACGGCCGGTTGCGATTCGCGCTGCCGGCCAGCAGTACCCCGTGCGCGCCAGGCGGGTGCCAGGGCGCCATCTGGCCCAAGGGCCAGGGCGATGTGCTGGAGAAACTGGGAATGCTGGCCAATACGAAAAACCGTCACCTGAACGGAATGTGGCAGATGGTGGAAGAGGGTACTCCATCCCCGTCGGATCCAGGGCCAGGACCGGCGCCCATCCCAGAACCGGAACCCACCCCGGGGCCGCTGCAGCGGCCCCAGGCAGCAGGTTGGGAGATGTCGGTAGCGTACCAGGCAGGCCCTCGGGTCATCGCCGGAACATTTCCTCGCTCTGGCATCGATGTGACGGTTGCCGATCCATGGGGCAACGCTAGCACCGTGACCAGTGGCTCCAAGCCAGAGCACGGGGAGGGTGGCTTTGAGGTGGTCGCCCCACACCCGGTTGCATATACTCTGGCTTTCTTGGGTGAGACCTTTGAAGTGCAGGTCAGGGAGGGAACCACCCTGGTTACGTTCGACAGCATAGAGTCACCTGTACCCGAGCCCGTGCCGGAACCCGAGCCGGAGCGCGAGCCGGAACCTGAGCCCGAACCAAAGCCGGAACCTGAGTCGGAACCCGTGCCGGAACCCCAGCCTGATCCGGAACCTGAATCTGACCCCGGCCCACCTGGCGCGCGCTGGACAGCAGTTCTTGAGAAACTTGAGCAGATTGAAGCCCTGATTGACAGGTTGCCCGAAGAGTAGCCCTGAACTGGATGCTCGGCCGGCTTCTGCTCTCTGCCTGTGGCGATTCTCTCCTTGTGAAAAGCCCCTCTCCAGTTCGGAGAGGGGCTTTGGCTCATCGGTGTTGGGGTTCAGGCAGTGGTTCCTGCGGGGGTGTCCAAGGCCAGATCACGCGGCTGTCGTTGCCCCGCTCCGGACGTTGGCATGGCACGAACCATGGTACTAGCCCAGGTCGCCCAATTCGTACAGGATGGCGGCTGCGGCTACAATGCCTGCGGTTTCGGCCCGCAGGATGCGAGGCCCCATCGTCACGGGAATGAGGCCATAATGCTGGGCCTGGGCTATCTCGTCCGGCGTGAACCCACCTTCTGGTCCTACAAAGAGGTTGATGGTCAAGGGCGGCCGGCCTCGCTCCTGTCCGGCAGGGGCGTCATGGAGCACTTGGTGCAAACTTGGTAGCGATCCTTGCTCCCACAGAATCAGTGAGAGACCGCCCGTTTTCCGCGCATGATCGCATGACTGAAGGAATAAAGTGGCGGGACGAAGGGCAGGTTTCCGGCCTCGACGGCACTGCTCAGCGGCCTCCTGGATGATCCATTCCCAGCGACGGTGTTTTTTCTCCACAGCTTCCAGGTCACGAACGATGCACCTCTCGGCCACGACCGGGGTGAATTCTACTACCCCTACCTCGGTTCCCTTTTGCACGCTGAACTCGAAACGATTGCTCTTGAGTACCCCCTGGTAGAGACTGATCTTGGTCCGGGGCTCGGCAGCAGATAATCGCCGGCGAATCACCTCCCCATTCACGACTTTCTGTTCCACCAAGGTCAGCCGCGTGTGGATCTCCCATCCCGAGTTGTCGAGCACGATCACCTCGTCGCCTGACCGCATTCGCAGGACACGGGCGATCTGGTGGGCCTGTGGCCCGCTAATTGTTACCTCGTTGCCCCTGATCCAGGATGACGGTATGAAAAAGCGGTGCATGGGCGCCTACCTTCTCTGGGCTGCCAGGCATACCCAGTCCTGCTCCTGGGCCCGGTCAACGATATGGAGTCCCGCAGCCTGACACGCATCCCTGACCTTCCCTTCCTGGCTTTCTATCAGTCCGGCCGCAATCAGGCGCCCGTCTTGCCCAAGCCGTGCTGCAAGAGACGGAGCCATGCCTATGACTACTCTCGCCAGGATGTTGACCAGCACCAGGTCAAACTGGCCGGTCTCGAGGAGACTTACTGTGCGACCCTCGCCGCCTTCCCTCAGCCCCCATCCAGCAGTCGTTCCGCCGGGCAGAGAGCCGTGCTGAAGTGTAACCTGGTGAGTCACCCCATTCAGCGCGACGTTCTCACGAGCGACAGCTATGGCCACAGGGTCGGCGTCCACAGCCAGCACAGAGTGCGCGCCCAGCTTCACGGCGGAGATGGCCAGCACGCCCGAGCCGGTCCCCACGTCCAGGACTGTACTGCCAGGGGTCAGGCTTGTCTCCAGAGCCACCAGGCACAGACGGGTCGTGGGATGGAGTCCGGTACCAAAGGCCATCCCCGGTTCCATGCGGATGACAGCCTCACCCGGCGCCGCTGTGTACTCTTCCCAAGCAGGCACAATGACGGTGCGCCGGCCCACGCGCAGCAGGTGGTAGTGCTGCTTCCAGGCTTCGACCCAGTCCTCCTCCCCTCGAGGGGTGACGACCGGATCGGGGATGGGATAGATCTGTCCCAGATGCCATAGGCCTTCTCTCAGACGTTGCTGCGCCTCCTCGGTGGACGCGGCCCCCTGCGCAGTGCCATCCAGGGGAAGATAAGCCTTGACGATGACCTTTGATGGTGATGGGGCGGTTGCCAGATCGTGTTCAAAGCAGTCAATGGGCAGCTCGATCACGGCGCCTCCCTGGCCATACCGGTTGAACAGCTCGGCCACGGCTTCAGCCGCTTCGCTATCCGTCGCTACACTGAACTCAAGCCATTCCAACTTGGCCCCCACACGTGCCAAATGACAGACGAGGCGCGCGGCCTCGTCTGAACCCCCCTAAATGCCCAGGGCCTCTCTGAGCCTACTGAGCAGGCCCTTCTCCGGTTGGTGTACGACCTCCTTGCCCAGTGTCGTGCCCAACTCCTCGAACAATTCCCGCTGTCGTGCTGTTAGCCCCGAAGGGGTCCGAACGTGAACGATGATCACTTGATCGCCGCGACCGTTGCGCCGCAGATAAGGCACCCCTTTGCCTCGCAACTTGAACGTCTCGCCCGTCTGCGTACCGGCCGGAATCGCCAGATCTTCATCTCCGTCAAGGGTGGGCACCGAAACTGCGTCGCCTAGAGCAGCCTGAGCGACATTAACGTCCAATTCCAACATGATGTTATAGTCGTCACGGCGAAAGTGGAGGTGGGGCTTTACATTCAGCACGACGTAGAGATTGCCTGTCGGGCCGCCACGCGTGCCCGGTTCGCCCTCTCCAGCCAGGCGGATGCGCGTCCCATTGTCAACGCCCGCCGGGATCCTGACCGAGATGGTCCGCTCTACCTGGACAACCTTCTGGCCCTGGCAGTTCGTGCAGGGTGTGGTTACGATCTCGCGCTCCCCCTGACAGCGGGGGCAGGTGGCTACCTGCACAAAAGAACCTAGGATGGTCTGTTGCTGGCGGCGAACCTCGCCGGTACCGTTGCACTGGGGACAGCGGATCGGTTGCGTTCCGGGTTCAGCCCCACTCCCCTGACAATGGGGGCAGGTCTCGTGGCGGGGAACGAGAATCTCCCGTTCAGCGCCAAAGACTGCTTCTTCGAACTCGATAGTGAGATCGTAGCGCAGGTCAGCTCCCCGGGTGGGTCCTCGGCGCGATGGCCCAGCCCTCATCCCACCGAAAAAGCTCTCAAAGATGTCCTCAAAACCGCCAAAACCGCTGAAATCACCCTGGCCGCCAAAGCCGCTTTGGGGGCCGGCGTGACCAAAGCGATCATACGCGGCTCGTTTTTCAGGGTCCGACAGCACCTCGTACGCTTCGTTGATCTCCTTGAACCGCGTCTCGGCGTCGCCGTCTTTGTTCACGTCCGGGTGATATTGGCGGGCCAGGCGACGAAAGGCTTTCTTGATCCCCTCTTGTGTCGCCTGCCGGTCTATCCCCAGCACCTGGTAGTAATCGCGTTTGGCACTCATAGTGTATATCACCAGTGCGACGTTCGCTGTTCGAGGTACGACGTTTGATCTTGCCCGTCGAACCTGGAACTTCGAACCTCGAACTTATTTAAGCCTCGCTGAACTCTCCCTCGACTACATCCTCATCATCATCCGGAGGCACAGAGTCTTCCCCTTCAGGCGGCGGCGAGCCGGGCTGCTGGTACATCGAGGCGCCCACCTTCTGCAATGACTCTGAAAGCTCCTGGACCGTACGCTGGATGGCCGCGACGTCCTGCTCTTGCAATGACGAGCGACAGGCAGTTACCTTGCCCTCCACCTCGGCCTTGATATCGTCGGGCACTTGTTCTCCCTGATCGCGCATCAGCTTTTCGGCCTGGTAGATAAGCGAGTCGGCGTTGTTGCGAACCTCCACTTCCTCCCGCCGCTTCTCGTCTTCCTGGCCATGGCGTTCGGATTCTTGCACCATGCGATCGACTTCCTCAGTGCTCAGCCCGCTGGAGGCCGTGATGGTGATCGACTGCTCGCGCCCGGTGGCCTTGTCCTGGGCCGAAACGTGCAGGATGCCGTCGGCGTCGATGTCAAAGGTCACCTCGACTTGGGGGATGCCCCTGGGCGCCGGAGGAATGCCGTCCAGGATGAACTTGCCCAGCGTCTTGTTGTTTGCGGCCATGGGTCGCTCGCCCTGGAGTACGTGGATTTCAACGCTAGTCTGGCCATCGGCAGCGGTAGAAAAGATCTGACTCTTTTTCGTGGGAATGGTGGCATTGCGCTCGATGAGCGGCGTAGACACGCCCCCCAGCGTCTCGATACTCAGGGTCAAGGGGGTTACGTCCAGCAGGAGCACGTCCTTGACTTCCCCGCCCAGGACCCCGGCCTGGATCGCCGCCCCCAGGGCCACAACCTCGTCGGGGTTGACACCCTTGTGCGGCGCCCTGCCAAAGAACTCTTGCACCGCCTCCTGGATGGCCGGCATGCGAGTCATGCCACCTACTAGCAAGACCTCGTCAACGTCGCCCGTAGATAACTTGGCATCACTCAGTGCTTGCCTGCAGGGGCCGAGTGACTGTTCGATCAGGTCCTCCACCAACTGTTCCAGTTTGGCTCGGGTCAAGGTCATCTGCAGGTGCTTTGGGCCGCTGGCGTCGGCGGTGATGAACGGTAGGTTTATCTCGCTCTGCATCGTCGTCGAGAGTTCGATTTTGGCCTTTTCGGAAGCCTCTTTCAGCCGCTGCAGGGCCATCCGATCCTCTCGCAGGTCGATCCCCTGCTCTCTACGGAATTCATCCGCTACCCAGTTGATGATGCGCTGGTCAAAGTCATCTCCACCCAGGAAAGTGTCGCCATTGGTCGAAAGCACCTCGAACACCTCGTCGCCTACGTCGAGGATGCTGATGTCAAAGGTACCGCCGCCCAGGTCATAGACGGCGACCTTCTGTTCGACGCCTTTGCCCAGTCCATAGGACAAGGATGAAGCGGTGGGCTCGTTGATGATGCGCAATACGTTCAGCCCGGCGATCTTGCCCGCATCCTTGGTTGCCTGGCGCTGGCTATCATTGAAATAGGCCGGCACAGTAATGACCGCGTCTACCACGGACTCCCCCAGATATGCCCCTGCATCCTGCTTGATCTTTTGCAGGATCATGGCCGAGATCTCGGGCGGAGAATAGTCCTTGCCGCCCATCTCCACCCAGGCATCACCGTTGGACTGGTCGCTGATCTGATAGGGCAGTATCTCACGTGCCTTGGCCACCTCTGGTTCGCTGTATTTCCGCCCCATCAGCCGCTTGATGGAAAAAATGGTATTGTCGGGGTTGGTGATGGCCTGCCGGCGGGCAACCTGCCCGACCATCCTCTCGCCGGTTTTGGGATTTACCGCCACCACCGAAGGGAACAGACGCCCACCCTCCGAGCTGGAGATGATGGTCGGTTCGCCGCCCTCCATGACAGCGCACACAGAGTTTGTAGTACCCAGGTCAATGCCGATTATTTTTGCCATGATTCCGCTCCTTGATTCTGTCCCAGACCCTGAGATTCTGTCCCAGATCCTGAGGGTCTTTGGTTGTTGTTCGTGGTCTTGCTAGCATGGATGGTTTGAGTGTTTCCGAATAGTTGGCATCTACCGGAGATCCCAGGGATCTTCCAGCGCGAACTATGCTTGCTCCTCATTCTCTGCCTCAGGCTCGGAAGGTGATCCTGCCGAGACGCGGACCGCACTGGGGCGCAACACACGATCGCCCATCTGGTAGCCCTTTTGCAGTTCGGCGATGACTTGCCCTGCTGGCACTGTTTCTGATGGCTCGTGTGTGAGAGCCTCGTGCAAAGTGGGATCAAAGTCCTGGCCAACCGCCTCGATGGCCGTCACACCAGATTGCGCCAGCAGCCGCTCCAGATTGCGCTGGATCAGCACGATCCCCTCGATCCAGGTTAGACCCGAAAGGTTCTCAGGCATCGTCCCAAGGGCACGTCCGAGATCATCTACGGCAGGCAGCACTTGGGCCACTATGTCGCCCTTGGCATTGGCATACGCCTGCTCCCGATCCCGCTGGAACCGCTTGCGGGCATTGGAAAGCTCAGCCCTGGCGCGCTGCCAACCGTCCAGGTATTCGGCCTCTTTGGCTTTGGCTTCCTCCAACTCCTGGTGGAGGGCAGCCACCTCGTCAGCTTCCGTTTCCCGGGTGAGGAATTCCTCCCCCTCTCCAGCACGTTGCTGGACCTGTCCTGAGGCACTCTCTAAGCCAGCAGAGGGGGCTGTCGAAGGCGCCGGCTTCCCTTGATCCTGCCCTTCTATCACTTCAGTCACCTCTTGCTCTTTGTCACGCATGTTGTTCCTCGTTCGATCGCGGTTCTTCGATGCCGCCGTACAGTTCGCGGAATAGATCGCTCATCAACCCGGCCATGTAGCGCACCGTCGAGATGGCCCGGCTGTACGGCATTCGCATCGGTCCCATCACCCCCAGCGCGCCGATAGCCTCGCCACTCACACCATAGGGAGAAATCACCAGGCTGCATTCGCTCAGCTCATTCCAACGACCCTCGCCACCTATGACCACCTGAACGCCACCAACCTCGAGCATGTCGGTTAGCAGATCCTCCAAAAGCGTTCGGTCTTCAAATACGTGGACGATGCTCCTGGCGCTCTCGGGTACGGAGAACTCGGGCTGGTGCAAGATGTTGCTCAGCCCATCCCGGTATAGGTGGAGACCCGCCTGATCATCCACACGCGTCATCACCTGCACCACGACATCCAGAACCTGCTGTTCAAATGCCCCCAATTGCCGGCGGCAGGCGATCACGCGCTGGACAGATGCTCCCACGCACAGGTCATTCAAGCGGTTGGCGATCTGGGTCATCGCGTCCTGGTCGACCGGCTCGTCCAGAGACAGCATCTGCTGGCGCACGATGCCGCCCTCTAGCACGGCGATGAGCAGGCCCATAGTATCATGGATGGAAATCAATTGCACGTGCCTGAGGCGACACCCTTCGGTCTTGAGGCTGGTCACGACGGAGGCAGATTGGGCGGTGCAGGCCAGCACTGAAGCAGCCAGCCTCATCCACTGTTCCAGGTCGACACCCACCTGGTGAAACTGGTGGCGGATGGTCCTTTGCTCGTCCAGCGATAAGTGAGACTCGTGCATCAGGCGTTCCACAAAGTAGCGGTATCCCTGCTCCGTGGGCACGCGCCCCGCCGAGGTGTGTGGCTGAATCAAATAGCCGTATTCTTCCAGGACAACCATCTCGTTGCGGATGGTAGCCGAGCTGACTCCCAGGCCATAGCTCTCAATGGTCCTGGAGCCAACCGGCTGCGCGGCCGAGACATACTCCCGGATCACAAGAGCCAGAATCAATTGTTGGCGCGGCGTAATCTCCATCTTTTCCCCGAATAGTTCATCCCGGTACAAACGCAGATCCATTCCAACAGATCGTTAGCACTCAAGAGTCGAGAGTGCTAACGATCTCCTGTTCAGATAATACCACGAACCACCCTTGCTGTCAAGAAATGGGGCGCACAAGTCTGGGAAAATTCAAGTTGACAGGAGGCAGGCTCCTCATCGCTGGCGCACGGATCAAGCAAACCGATCTCGGGACCAGGACTGGAGCGGGTTTTCGTACCTTCACGCCCGCGCCCCCTTCCTGGGGGTGTCCTGAGCAGCCAGGAACGGCTCTTGGATCGCGGAATCGGCCAACCGCCCTTGAGATAAGGGCCACAGAGCTTTTGGATAGGTGCTCAGTAAGCGTGGCGGTCGCCAAAGATGGCGAAAAAGGTGCGAAGGATGATCCTAAAGTCAAGCCAAAGAGACCAGTTTTCGATGTACCATAGGTCGTACTTTGTTCGTTCGGCGATAGAAGTGTCACCACGCAGGCCATTCACCTGGGCCCAGCCGGTCAGGCCCGCCTTTTCCCGGTGGCGGTCCATGTAGCGGGGGATGCTGTGCCGGAACTGCTCGACGTATACCGGGCGCTCCGGGCGCGGCCCAACCAGGCTCATTTCACCCAGAAACACGTTGATGAGCTGGGGAAGCTCGTCGACGGAGAGCCGCCGGATTAAGCTGCCCAGGCGAGTAACCCGCGGATCGCCCTCAGTCGTCCAGCCTGGGCCGTCCTTCTCAGCATCTGTGCGCATGGACCGGAATTTCAGGCACCAGAAGGGCTGGGCATCCAGTCCCATCCGCTCTTGGGCGTAAAACACCGATCCGGGCGAATCGATCTTGATGGCGGCGGCAACCAACATCAAAACTGGCGAGAGGAACACCAACGCCAGGGCGCTACCCACCAGGTCGACCGAGCGCTTGAGTGTCAGCTTCCAACCACGCAGGGCCACGTCGCGCACGCTGAGCAGCGGCAAGCCGCCCAGGTCGCCGATGCTCAGCTCGGTGGCAATGATCTGGAACAGATCGGGAAAAATCTTGACGCCGACCTGTCCTTGCTCGCAGCGCGAGATGATGGCCAACGCCTCCTGGTGCGTGAGCTCTGAACGGCCAATGATCACTTCTTCAACATCGTTCTCGGCAATAAGGTCGGGCAGATCGTCTACCCCGCCCAGCACTGGAATCCCCATGATCTGCTGGCCGGGCTCGGATCCTCCGTCCACGAAACCGACAACACGGTAGCCCAGTCGGGGTGACTGCAAGATCTTTTGCAGGATCATCCGGCCCACATCGCCTGTGCCAACGATGAGGAGCCGGTCAGCCCAGACACCCCGTTTCCGGAGCCAATTGCGCAGCCAGGCAAGCACGGAACGGCCAACGGTTACCAGCATGACCGTCAGCACCCAAGCATAAATGACCATCACGCGGGGAAAATCTACCTGCAGCCTGCTGTTTTTGAACAAGAACGTGGTAACGGCGATAGTGACGATGGTGCCAATGGAGGTAGCGGCAAAAATCCGGTAGAATTCGTCCAGGCGGGGCATGGTGCGCTTGACATCGTACAACCGTGAGAAAAAGTAGACGGTGAGCATCGTGACTACCTGGACGACCGTCATCACCACGTAATCGCGGAAGGGTCCGATGTTGACCGGCGGGGGTATGGCTACCGCACGCCGCAGCCCATAGGCCAGGTAGAAAGCCACAGCGACCATCGCCACGTCATTGAGCACCAACAGTACGGCGTAAAGCGCATCGGTCTTGCGTCTCATGGCCCTGACTCCTTGCTCTGGACCGGTACCGCCGAAGCGACTCCCCGCTGCTCGGCCGGCCGCAAGCGGTCCTTCAGTACCGCCCAGCCGCCCATCAGCGCGACCGCACCGTAGATAAGCCAGTTCAGCAGGAAAAAGGTCTGGTCCCTGAAGTGCTTGTCGTGGAACAGGCGCATCGTCTCATAGAACTGTACGTTGGCGAAATGGCTCCGCTGTCTGCTTGACTGGCCCTTGTAGTGGAGCACCGTCACTTCTGCGTTGTACCACACCTGCCAGCCCCGTTGCTTGATGCGGTAGCAGAGGTCCAGGTCCTCGGCGTACATAAAGTACTGCTCATCCAACAGGCCAACCTGCTCCAGCACCTCCCCCCGCATGAGCATAAAGGCTCCTACTACCGAATCGACTTCCGTGGTGACGTCAGGTGGCAGATAGGTGAGGTTGTAACGCCCAAAGCGCTCGCTGCCCGGGAACAGGCGGCTAAGACCGGACATGCGGTAGGCGGCCACTTCCGGCGTGGGAAAGCTGCGCCGGCAGGCCCTATCCAGGCTGCCATCCGCCCGGACCAGCCTCGGGCCAGCCACACCAGCCTGAGGCCGCGCCTCCATGAAAGCCAGCATGTCCGCCAGCGCCGAGGGCAGCAGAACGGTGTCCGGGTTCAACAGCATGGCGTAGCGGGGCTGGCCGGAACCGGCGGAACCTCCACCGTCGGAGAAGCCAAAAGCTCTCAGCCCCAGGTTGTTGCCCGCTGCGTACCCCCGGTTCTCGGTGCGGATGAGCCGCACCTGTGGGTACTCGGCCGCGACCATGTCGGCGCTGCCGTCGTGAGAATCATTGTCGACGACACACACCGCAAAGGTGAACTCGCCCCGGCTGTCATAGACCGAGGCCAGGCAGTCCCGCAAAAAGTCGCGGACGTTATAGTTTACGATGACGATCCCCAGATCGAGCATACTCAAATCACTTCTCAGAGTGTATCAAGGCTGAACTTGCCCCTGCTTATCTCAGAGTGCCTCGCTGATGATATCCAGCGCCTCTATGTCTGAATAGTCGCCAGCATTATTGGTGACCAGCGGACAAAGATGCCGCAATGCACAAGCGGCGACCCAAGCATCTTGTGCTGACAGGGGGCGGCCAGCCGGTTTCGCTCGGCACGGATGCGTGCCCAAATCAGAGCTGTAGCGTCATCATAGCCCAGAACTTGGAAGTTCTCCAGCCATTCTTGGAGTCTTGCTCTCCGACTTTCGCCCCAATCTGCCATTTCAGCCCACTGATAGAGTTCAGCTACCGTCTGGAACGAGACAAACAGGGCGTTGCCCTCCAAGTATGCGCGATAGCCTTCAGCCCGGCTGTCACGTTTGAACAGAAAGGACCAAAAGTCGGTGTCCAGAACAACACTGCTCATTGCAGATCCTTGTGCAACGCGACGTCCTCACCTCGCCAGCGTCGAACCGTATCGATGAAATCATCTACCGACTCGTTTTCAGGCCAGAAATCACCGCATAGGTCTTCGAGATGCTGAGCTGGTCGGGGAAGATCACTGGAACTCTCTCTGGTTTGTCGCCCCTTCAAGAATAGCGCAAAGTCCAGAATCTCGGACATGCGATCCTCAGATAGCTCATCCAGAACATCGATGAGGGTTTCCTTTGTATTTGCTGTAGACGACCTGGCCACTGTCTACCTCCTTCAGCCAAACTCAAGCTACTGCAACAGCCTATGCCAAAATACTCCGGGCAATCACCACCCGCTGGATCTCGCTGGTGCCCTCATAGATCTCGGTGATCTTGGCGTCCCGGAAATGGCGCTCCACCGGGTACTCTTTGCTGTAGCCATTGCCGCCATAGATCTGCACGGCCTGCGTCGCGACCCACATGGCCGCCTCCGCGGCATAGAGCTTGGCCATGGCCGCCGGCAGCGTGTAGCGCGCTCCGGTCGCCTTGGCCTCCTCTTTGGCCAAAGCCGCCTGGTAGGTCAGCAGCCGGGCCGCTTCAATGCGCGTCTTCATGTCGGCCAGCATCCACTGGATGCCCTGAAACTTGGCGATGGGCTGCCCGAACTGCTCTCGCTCCTTGGCATAGTCGCGGGCCGCCTCGTAGGCTGCCTCGGCGATGCCCACCGCCTGGGACGCGATGCCGACCCTGCCCGCGTCCAGGATGGCCAGGGCGATCTTGAAACCCGCGCCCTCGTTGCCCAACCGGTGCCAGGCGGGCAGGCGGTAGTTCTCGAAAACCAGCTCTGATGTATGAGACGCCCGGATACCCAATTTGGGTTCCACTTTTCCAGGGGAAAAGCCGGGCAACGTCGTGTCCACGACAAAAGCCGAGATGCCCCGGCGGCCCTGGCTCCTGTCGGTCATGGCAAACAAGATGACGTAATCGGCGTTGGGGCCGCTGGTAACCCAGGCCTTCAGGCCATCGATCTTGTACTCGTCCGCCTCCGGGTCGTATTCGGCGGTGCAACTCATGTTCGACGGGTCAGAGCCGGCCTGGGACTCGGTCAGCGAATAGGCGCCCAACTTCTCGCCGCTGGCCAGGGGCCGCAGGAACTCCTCCTTCTGCCGCTCGGTTCCAAAGCTATAGAGCCCGTGACAGACCAGCGAGTTGTTGACCGACATGATGACGCCGTGGGAGGCACAGGCTTTGGAGATCTCGATCATGGCCAGCACGTAGCTGAGGGTGTCCAGGCCGGTGCCGTCATATTCCTCCGGCATCTCAATGCCCATGAACCCCAGATCGCCCATCTTTTGGACCGTTTCGACCGGAAAGCGGCCCTCCTCGTCGATCTTGGCGGCGATGGGCGCGATCTCTTTCTGGGCAAAATCCCGCGCCATGTCCTGGATCATCCTGTGTTCTTCGGTCAAGTTTAGGTCCACAGTAGGCCTCCTCAGTCCCCGTACCGTCAGATTATACTACAGAACTGCTCCCTGGAAAAGCACAGTGGCTTCCCAGGACTGGCAGTCCTTTTCCATTTGTGTCAGAGTGCGCATTGGAGATAGGCTTCGCCTTCCGGAACGGCCTACGGCAGTGGAAGAGGGCTGCCAGTCCTCATTTAGCGTTTCAGAGACGCTTCAGACAATTCGAAAGATTGGCTCTCCAACTTTTCATCTTTCCCAGATCCGCGTGCCATGAAGCGCCTGAGGAAACGGATGTGAAGCGACCACTGGTGTATACTGGCCTCAGAACAGTAGTACAGCCAACAGCGGGAAGGTAAAAGCGAAAGGGAGGGTGTCAGATGGCTAAGGAACAGAGGACCGTAGCGAAAGTGGAACCGCCGGTTGGTCTGGTATCCGGGGAACCGGTCCAGGTGCGCAAACGGCGGGAGGCGGAGCCGCCCATCCGGACGGCAGGGGTGTCAAAAAGCGGTTCGCAGCTCTTCACGGTGCGCATGTGGCCGGAGCCTGTGGATGATGACCAGGTCGAATGGCGGGGCAAGATCGACCACGTGGCGAGCGGCGAGGGCTATGCTTTCCGTGACTGGTCCAGGCTAGCAACCTGCATTGAGAAGATGCTGCAAGGGGGCTGGCGCCAGGGAGTGGGT
>Ga0209013_10003169_pt1 | contig 14702 bp, 14 predicted proteins | sample Cruoilmetagenom2_FD_187291 | JGI IMG/M metagenome (GOLD analysis project Ga0209013, IMG submission 187291) | Oil polluted marine microbial communities from Coal Oil Point, Santa Barbara, California, USA - Sample 2 (SPAdes) (version 2) | ecosystem: Environmental > Aquatic > Marine > Oil seeps ... | reverse complement strand
GGGTCTATTTGACTACACGTCCAAAACTCACTTTCAAAAAGTGAGTTTTTTATTTGGGTGAAAATGGGTGGAAGGGAACAAAGTCGTGATGAAAAGGAATAAATTAAAAAGAATGGGAAGAAAGTGGATGTGAACAGGAACAAACCGAAATGTAAGGGAACAAAACTCTGAATCTGTCATGGGTTCCCCAATTCCTCTAATTCTCATATAAAGCATAACCGGGACATATATAAAAATAGACATTCCACTTAATCACGATGAGTAAAAATACAATTTCCACACAAAATAAAAAGTACATATATTGTGCAACATCGTAATATCAATGAATCTTTTTATGGGGGAATAGGCACTGAATATGAAACGAACATTTTTCGTACTTTGTATCGCAGTTTTGGCAGTTATGCCATTCGTGGATTTCGATGAGGAACAATTAGTCGAGGCGGATGTAAATTACGCTCAGCTTGGGAGTGAAATAAATAAGATTCTGCAGGATGAACGATTGAAAGGTGCAACCACCGGAGTAAGCGTCAGGAAAGCGGAGACGGGTGAAATCATCTACGATCATTTTGGGGATACTAGACTCCATCCAGCTTCCAACATGAAATTGTTGACTGGCGCAGCGGCACTTGAAACGCTCGGTGAAGAGTACCGCTTCTCTACGGAAGTATATGCCGACGGGATAATCGAGGAGGAAGTCATCCAAGGGAACTTGTACTTGAAAGGAAAAGGGGATCCAACCTTACAGAAAGAGGATTTCGATCGTCTTGCCCAGGACTTGGTTGAACAAGGAATAAGAAAAGTAGCAGGGAATTTAATGGGGGATGATACATGGTACGACAATGAACGTTTGTCACCGGACATCACGTTGTCGGACGAGTCGTACTACTATGCTGCGCAAGTCTCCGCATTGACAGCATCACCTAATAAAGATTACGATGCCGGAACTGTAATTGTTGAAGCTCGTCCAAATTCAACTATTGGGAATTCGGCGGTAATCAAGGTGTTGCCAGAAACAGATGTCATGAAAGTGATCAATCATTCAACGACGGGTGCATCCGATGCGGCTAAGGATCTCCTTATTGAGCGCCAGCATGGAACGAATAACATTATTATCACTGGAACCGTTCCAGTAGGTGGAACAGTTACGAGGGAATGGATTGCCGTCTGGGAACCAACCAATTATGCATTGAACTTGTTCCGGAGAGCTTTAGAAGAACATGGAATCGTAATCTCAGGCAAAGTAGGTTTGGAGCAAACACCTTTAAATGCAGAACTATTGACGACAAAGCAATCGATGAAGCTGAAAGAATTATTCATTCCGTTTATGAAATTAAGCAATAATGGCCATGCAGAAATATTGGCGAAAGAAATGGGCAGAATCGTTCATGGAGAAGGAAGCTGGGAGAAAGGCATTGAAGTGATCGAAGAAACTTCCGCAAAATTGGGTATGAACATGGAATCGATTTTGATACGGGACGGGTCTGGTATGTCAAATATAAATTTAATTCCTTCAAATGAAATGACGAAATTGCTTTATGCAGTCCAAAAAGAACCTTGGTTCGATTCATTCATGAACTCTCTTCCGGTTGCAGGAATCAGTGATCGTTTTACCGGGGGTTCATTGCGGCATCGAATGAAATCCGAGCCGACGATCGGCAATGTGAAAGCGAAAACCGGAACATTAACTTCAGTATCATCTCTATCTGGTTATGCAAAGACAAGAGATGGCGAACTACTCGTATTCTCGATTCTCATCAACAACGATCTAGCAGCAGTCACGCCAATTGAAGATTTGATTGCCACAGCAATTGCTAACTATACAAAAGGGAATTAAAGCTGGCTTCTCATATGAAAATGTGGGAAGCTAATTTAGTATAAATTATTAGAAATTTTCGTTTATTGAGGAGAGACTTATGTTAGAACATCGACAACTGCAAGATATTGAAAACCTTCAAAAAGAAGTGGAAGCACATGATGATTTGCAACTGAAACTGAATTGGGAAATGCTGCGCAACCGTGATTCCGACCAACTCGATTTCTTTATATACGAAAACGACAAATTGGTCGCTTTTTTAGGAGTATACGCATTCGGTTCAACGGCTGAAGTAACAGGCATGGTGAAACCAAGTGAACGTCGCAAGGGACACTTCACCAAGCTATTTAATGAATCGATGGATGTAGCCAGGGAAAATGGCTATAAGAAAATATTGTTGAATGCACCCGCCAGCTCGGAAGCAGCAAAAGTATTTTTGACCAACCAAGGTGCCCGCTATGGATTTACGGAACATCAAATGGAATGGCAACCCCGTGAGCTGGAAGAAGTGGAAGGGATAACACTCAGACAAGCCACGACAGATGATTTTGATATGCGTGTCCAACTGGATATGGAAGCCTTCAATTTGCCGGAGGAAGATGCGCTAGCGACAAATCGCCGAGTAGACGGTGACGAAGATACGGACATGCTGATGATTGTCGTGGATGAGGAAACGGTTGGGAAAATTCGGGTGAAGAGAGAAGATGGGCAGGCGTGGATCTATGGATTCTCGATTCTGCCTGGTAAGCAAGGGAAAGGTATTGGGCGACGTGTGTTGCGCAAAGTCGTAAAGCAGCAAAGTGAGGCAGGACATTCGGTGCATCTGGAAGTGGAAACGAAAAATGCCCATGCATTGAATCTATACCAATCAGTAGGGTTTAAGGCCGTACACGCCCAGGATTACTATACATATAAATAGACCATGATGTCCAAAACAAAAAGACGCAAGCACCGTTGCAATCGGTGCCTGCGTCTTTTAAATCTCAGTAAGAGCGTAACATATCTGGTTTTTCATCATCGTTAAACTCAAGGACTTTATGCGACGGGTCGTATGATTCCCCATAAAAATGCTCATCTTTAAAAGTGTGGATATTTTCATATGTCCATTTCATTGCATCGTAAATTTCTTCTTCATCCTGATCATTCGGTGACCAATAAAGAATTTCAAGGATAGTATTTTCACCAGTTGCCAAAGAGCGGCGTGTATAGCCGATGCGTGATGCATGCTTGAAGCCTTCACGAGAGTAAAACTTCAATCGTTTATCTGTATCGGTATCTTCATAATTGACAGGCTCAACTTCAAGCAGAATCGCTTTGTTTTTCTCTTTTAATTTATCCAGAAGCTTGCGGCCCAATCCTTCACCACGTGCATCTTTTGATACAAATAAATAATCGACAAAAACAAAGTTCTCGAATTCAACGTACATCAGTACATGCTTCGGGCCTTCATCTTTTATATAAACATTACCCTTTTCAGCAAGTAATGTTTCCATATGCTCTTTTGATTTCATTTCCTCAATGGGAAAATATTGATTTAATTTTTCATACCAATTCACGTAAACAGTCTCCTTCAAAATTGTATTTTGCCCGGAATTTTTGTTTGGGAAAAACATTTGAGAGGAACAAAGTAGGCGAGAAAAAACCCTCGAGTTTATATATACCCTTATTTTTGGGTTATAAACATGTTACCAAAAACTTTTTAATTTCTTTTGGCAAAGACATATTCCTGTTAATTATACCCGTTCTTGCCGAAGATAACTTATAATGGGTAAATACAGCATATCCGAGGAAGTGAAGAGATTGACGAAAAAGCTTTGGTTTCAAGTAGGCGTGGGAATTTTACTCGCCTTGGTCATTGTTCGAATGTTTATTGAGGTAAGTGGGATATTCTCTCCACTTGTCATTATTGCTCAAACCATATTCCTGCCACTATTACTGGGGGGCGTATTGTTTTACCTCTCCCGACCATTGTTGTATGCGGCAGAATCCCGGGGATGGAAAAGGTGGACAGGCATCCTTGCCATCTTTGTAATAATTGGCTGTCTAGTATGGCTTTTCTCTGGATTAATTGGACCTGCAGTCACGAAACAAGTAAACGCGTTAGTAAAAGATGCACCGACCATTACACAAGATGTCGAAAAAGTGGTCAAATATGCACTCGATCAAAAGAATCGTTTGCCGGAAGCATTGGAACAATCAATTGATGACCAATCTGGAAAAATCGAGGCAATAGCCAAAGGTTTCGGTAATTGGGTGGTTGTCTTTGTTCAAAGCTTGGCACAGGGAGTATTTGCATTAGTTTTAGTTCCATTTTTCCTTTTCTATATTCTGAAGGATCATGAAAAATTTGCACCTTTCATAGCAGGTTTTTTCAGGGGAGAACAAAAAACGTGGATTCGCAAGACGTTGGTGGATATTGATGGGACATTAAAGGCTTATATTCAGGGGCAACTGGTGGTCAGTGTGGCAGTAGGGATTATGTTGCTCATTGGATATTTGATAATCGACTTGGATTATGCCCTCCTTTTGGCGCTGTTCGGAATGTTCACGAATGTCATTCCTTTCTTGGGGCCATTTATTGCGGTAGTGCCAGCCCTGGTCATTGGGTTTGTCCAAGAGCCACAGATGGCTATATATGTAGCAATTATCATGTTGATTGCCCAACAGATCGAAAGCAACCTGATTTCACCGAACGTGATGGGGAGAGCTCTTGATATCCATCCGTTGACAGTCATCACGATTATTTTGGCTGCCGGTAACATTGCAGGTTTATGGGGCGTTATTTTGGCGATTCCAACCTACGCAATTATCAAAACCATTCTCAAAAATGTCTATGCCCGACGCTCAGAGATAAAAGAGGCGGCAAATAGCACAGTGGATGAAGAGTAGCAAGAAAAAGCTCCTGACCTTGGTCAGGAGCTTTTTGCTTAGTTGATGTCAATCTGGATATCGTTTTTCGCTTGAAGAAGAATCTTTCGTATGACTGTGGTTTTTTTCGTCTTTCACGTTCTGTGTCAGTTCTTCCACAGGGATTGGGTCCACAGTCTGCATGTCTTCATGCATATCAAAAAGACTTTCTTTTTCGGTTTTTACTAAATCGGGATTGTCCAATTCACGGCCTTTTGCATCTTCACGATCGTGTTGATTAAAAGACTTGTTCGTCATATCAATCCGTCCTTTCGGGTACTGCTTACTTTCTCACCATGTTGAGCAACATATGAGCAAGTCCATGCTGTTGTTCTTTATCCCCGGACTTCCAGAGCTCTTGCAATAAGTGTTCTTCACGGTTTTTTGGCTCTTCATGATTCGCTAAATAGTTCGCAACCATTTCCGTTGTTTTAGCTAGTTGTTCTTCACCTAGACCCAATTTCTCACCCTTAGCAACTTTATCGGCCAAATAAGATTTGAAATTAGAAAAGTTTTGCAGAATTTCATCTTTTTTCTCAGGATTGATTTTATTTAATTCCTCTTGAACTTTCCCTTGAAGGTTATCCATTACGTAAACACACTCCTTTTCATCTTGTTATTGATAGGTTTATCCTAATTGGAGAGAATAAAACATCCACTCATAAAATTTGGTTCTTTATTACTAGGACAGTGGGCAAAATCCACATTTTTGCAATCCAGGAACATCTTTTGAAAAACAGCAAGTCGTGCGAACCGGTGTATTCAGCAATTGGTTAGGTTCAAGACCTTTCAAATAAGTGTTGAATAGCGAATATGAGGCAATACCTACCCAAAGTTCATCAAGTTTCAATAATTCCAGGTCAATGCGAGCCTGAGGTGAAGTAGACGGTTGACCTAATAGCACTGCATAGTGCCATAGCATAAATCCAAAGACATTTTCCCATAATGTAAGGGGCGAGACGGATGAATGTTTGCGAATTTCCACGATTACAGAATGGATTTGTTCTTTCAGAATTGTTTGGATGATTCTTTTTCGGTCTTCGTTTTCAACATCCTTATAATGATTTTTATCAACGTACATACTGACGGCTTTATTTCCGTATTCGACATTGAGACCGAAACGTAAGTCGGAGGCATCTCCATTCCACATTTCATCATACGTCGCGAGCATCACGAACTGTGTTGAGACAAACATGCCATACCTGCGCATGAAATACGATGCGGCAACCGTTTTGTTATCAATTCCGGTTACCGTTTGTACAATCGGCAAAAAATCAATCTCTGCCAATTGTTTACGAGTAAATAAAGGATGTGTAGGTGGTGTTACGTAGGAACTGTACATATTCAATTGTCGGATTTGATCGTTCGTTAAAGTTGTCATGATCTAAGTATACAAAATTTGTTCAAGGTTAGTATTGTCCAGTTTGAGGGATATTAATATTGTGTTTTTATATAACGTAAAAGAATTCAAAAAACCCACACGCTTATTTTGCGTGAGGGCAGTATGGGCATTTATCAGTATTGGGCATTTCCTTCAATAAACAGCAGGTGACGCGCTTATAATCTTGCATTGCATCAAGTGCTGATTGGTTTTGCAAAAACTGCTTAAATGGTGAACGTCTCATTTGGGGTTTCCAGGTATCGTCTAGGAACAAGAAATCCAATTCCTTTTCAGCGTACTCGACACCCTCCTGAATCATTTGGCCGTAGATCCATATCACGTATCCCCAGATATTTTCCCATAAAATCAATTTCGAAATGTTCGCTTGTTTACTGTAAAACTGGACCATGGGATGTCCATACGTATCCAATACAAAACGCTGGGCTTGACTGGCATCCTCAACATTCACAAAGCCTTCGCTTGGAACTGTGAATTTGAAGGTATTGTCTTCCTGGAAAATGCCTACTTGTTCCAATGAACCTGCAAACATTTTCCGGTGAACTGCAATGGTCTGGAACTGGGCTGCCATAAAGAAACCAAAACGCCGAAAAAAAACGGATGCTGCCACGGTTTCCGTAGGAGCATCCGTTACTTCTCGAACGGTTCGGAGCAGAATACTGCTTCCCATTTCAGTTTGTGCTTCTGCGAGTGTCATAAAAGGCTCATGAGCTTTATCTAAAAAAAAGGAAAGTCGTTCGAGTGATGATTTCATTTGTTACGCTCCAGTTGAAGCACGTAATTCAGGTACCACACAGCGTCCGCGTCCAAATGGGATGCAATGGGGAGTACCGAACATCGGGTCAACCGATACTTGGCATTCCATTCCGAATACAGAACGTACCAAATCACAAGTAATGATATTTTCCGGTTTCCCTTGAGCGTGAACTTCACCATTTTTAATGGCAATGATGTTGTGTGCATATCGGGAAGCAAGGTTCAAATCATGCAATACCATCACGATGGTACGATTTTTTTTCTCATTTAATTCAAACAGCAAATCCAGAATTTCGATTTGGTGTGTCATGTCCAGATAAGTTGTAGGTTCGTCGAGAAGGATGACATCCGTATCTTGCGCAAGTGTCATGGCAATCCAGGCACGCTGGCGTTGTCCGCCAGACAAAGTATCGACGGCACGATCACGTAAGTCGCTGATACGAGTCGCTTCCATTGCAGCTTCTACTTTTTCCGTATCCTCTTCCGTCCAGCGCTTCAACCAAGATTGGTGAGGATAGCGGCCTTGTTTCACTAAATCGTGAACCGTCAAACCTTCCGGTGATACAGGAGATTGGGGCAAGATGCCCATTTTTTTCGCAACATCTCTTGAGGACATGCGGTTGACATCTTTTCCTTCTAATAGAACAGAGCCGGTTGTTGGTTTTAATAATCGTGCAATCGAACGAAGAAGTGTTGACTTCCCGCATCCGTTACTGCCAACAAAAACGGATATTTCGCCACGAGGTATATGTAAATCTAAGTTTTCGAATAATAAACGATCCGTATATCCAATTGATAAGGATTCAGTTTTAACAGCAGTTTGCATGTTTGTGTAGCCTCCATCTAAATGATAGGTGTTCTCACTAAAAAACATCATACCACAAAATCGTCATCAAGTGAGAATGATTTTCATTATTTGTTGAAAAAGTCTTTACAAAGTTGTGAAGTCGGCATAAACTTAAGAACGTATTGAGAATCATTATCAAAAGAACTTAAAAAAAGGGGATTTAACATGAAAAGATTATCCATATTCGTGCTGATGCTGGCACTTTTCACACTAGTACTTGCCGCATGTTCTTCTGATAAAGAAGAGACAAAAGAAACAGGGTCTAAAGAAGAATCCGTAACATTCCAGGGGACGAACGGGGAAGTTACATTGGATAAACCAGCCAAGAAAGTCGTGGTTCTTGAATGGACTTATGCCGAAAACCTATTAGCATTGGGAATCCAGCCAGCGGGTATGGCTGATATTGCTGGGTACGGTGACTACGTGAACATTGAACCACAATTGGATGATACTGTCGCGGATGTTGGTGGACGTCAAGAACCTAACCTGGAAGCGATTGCGGAACTAGAGCCGGATTTGATCATCGGTGTTGATTTCCGTCACACTGCCATGCTAGAGGATTTGGAATCAATTGCACCAACAGTCATTTTTAACCCATATCCAGAAGATGAAAACATCGATTTATATGAAGAAATGGAAACTACTTTCAATGAAATGGCAAAAGCTGTAGGTAAAGAAGCCGAGGCTGAAGAAGTACTTGCTGATTTGGAAGTTGTTTATGAAGAAAAGGCAGCAGAAATTGAGGCTGCAAATTTGAAAACGAAAGATACAATTCTTACACTTGCTTATACTGGTGCAGCTGCTCCTGAAATTCGTGTGTTTACACCGAACTCCATGGCATCGATCATTCTGGAAAAAGTCGGTTTGAAGAATGCTCATCAGCCGGATCAATTTGAAGTATTCGGTTCAAGTACATTCAACGTCGAAGGTTTGACGAAGTATGAAAATGCCAACTACATGTATACTGTGCCTGATGAAGACAACATTTATGAAAATCAATTAAAAGGCAATGCAGTATGGGAGAACCTTGCATTCGTAAAAGAAGACCGAACTTATGATTTAGGTGCAGCAACTTGGTTGTACGGAGGTCCATTGTCCGCGAAAACTTTAGTTAACCAAATTACAGATGTATTGGTGAATAAGTAATGGTTCGGAAAAATGGAACGAAGTCCTTTGCCTATTTGGCAGGGGGCTTTTTCCTGCTTGTATTACTTTCTTTAATCCATCTTACCCAAGGACAAGCAGATTACACTGTTCATGAGCTCTTCACGGAGGCCTGGTCGCCGGGGCGAATACAGGATATCCTGCTTTCGTTCCGGTTGCCACGTCTGGTGATTGGGATTCTTGCAGGGGGAGCGCTTGCAGTTGCAGGCGCTATTTTGCAGACCCTGACGAATAACCCGCTTGCATCTGCGAGTACGCTCGGCATTAATGCAGGTGCATTTTTCTTCGTGGTTGTCTCAACGATTTTCTTTCCAGCGTTTTTGGGAGGCATGCCATTTGTAACGGCACTATTTGGTGCCATCCTGTCGTCAGTGATGGTAATTGTTTTGGCAGGTAAACAAATGGAACCGGTCCGAGTAGCATTGACAGGCATGATCATTTCATTGCTCTTCGCTTCCTTGACGGGCTCATTGCAATTGCTTTTTGAAAATGAAACGAACGGATTATTTTTATGGGGATCAGGTACCCTTGTTCAATTGAATTGGGAAGGCGTACAGTTTGCGGCACCAGTTATCTTGATATTCTTTGTCGCGGCACTTGTTATTGCCAAATCACTGGATATCTACTCGTTGGGAGAAGATATCGCCACTTCACTTGGTCAAAATGTTCGGATGATCAAACTTGTGACATGGGCAATCGCCATCGTACTGGCCGCGGTTACGGTAAGTGTAGTAGGTCCGATAGGTTTTGTCGGATTAATGGCTCCTCATATCGTACGCATGTTGGGGGTGAAAGGTCACTTCTGGATCATTTCCCATTCGTTCTTATGGGGAGCTGTCATGCTGATTGGCGCGGATGTACTGGGACGTTTTATTCAACCAGGACAGGAAGTTCCCGTGGGGGCAATGACCGCTTTGATTGGTGGACCATGGTTGCTTTACCTGGCATGGAAAACGGCGAAAACACATCAACGCGGTGACCGTCAAATGGGCGGAGCACTGAAACCGGTGAAGCTTCCGATAGTACTTGGAATTGTCGGCTCGCTAATTGTGCTAGTCTTTGTTTGTGCACTGTCATTCAATGGTTCTGAATGGTCCTTTGAATGGATGAAACCAGTTATCATGAACTTCAGGGTACCACGTGTCATCACAGCGTTTATCGTTGGTATGATGTTAGCGATAACGGGTGTCTTGCTTCAGGGCGTGCTGCGCAACCCACTTGCGGATGCCAGCGTACTGGGTGTGACTTCGATGGCTGGAGCGGGAGCGATGTTATTGTTAGTCATGTTCCCGGCAATCCCTATTGAATATATGCCTTTTGGGGCTGTAATAGGAGCAAGTTTGGCACTAGGGATTATCTTATTCACTTCTTGGAAAAATAATTTCCAGCCAATGCTTGTCGCATTGATGGGAATAGCTATTTCCGCATTCGGATCTGCGGCCACACAAGTATTCGTGGTAAAAGCGAAGCTTGCTGTTGCTGCTGCGCTTGTCTGGCTATCCGGGAGTACATATGCAAAAGGTTGGGACGATGTACAGCTTGCATTGATATTATTTGCGGTATTAATCGGTCCAGCCATCTATGTCACACGTAGCTTGGATGCACTGACATTCGGCGATGATGTCGCGTCAGGACTGGGCCTGTCGGTTCGGAATGCTCGCATTGGGGCGATGGTTATCGGAGTTGCGATAAGTACAGCCGGGGTTGCTCTGGTTGGAACAATCGGTTTCGTCGGATTGGTCGCACCTCATATAGCACGGCGACTTGTCGGATTCCGACACTTGCCATTACTTGTTGTATCAGGTTTGCTCGGTGGTTTGCTGTTGGTAACCGCCGACTTTATCGGACGTATCATCATTGCGCCAAAGGATATCCCGAGCGGACTCGTGGTCGCGTTGATCGGTACACCGTATTTGCTCTACTTGCTTAGAAAAATGAAATAAACAAACTACCCCTCAAACTGTGTTTTGAGGGGTGTTTTTATGGAATAAACTGGGTGAACGGAAATGAACCAAAATTCAACAAAACAAAATATAAAACAAGCAAGGACTGTCGTTAAACGACGGACCTTGCTTGTTTTTCTTTCATTATTTTCGTATAAAAACTATGCAAAAGAAGTCCAATGACGATAACCGTCAAGCCGATGAAAGCAACTGGCTCAGGAAATGGCACTCCCAGCAACATCATTTCACCAGCAATCACGAACAAAATTTGCACGGATTGAGTGGCTTCTACAGCGGCAAGTTTACCTTGATGGTTTCGAACCCGGTCAGTTGCCATGAAAAACAACGTGGTTGCGATCACTCCTGAACTGATTCCCACGATGAAACTCTGGAAAATTTGACTGCCCGAAGGAAGACCGACTGTCCAAAATGCATACATTGCTAGCAGAAACCAGAACGGAATGGTTGCTAGTGTCATACCAAGAACGCGACTGAATGTATCAAGTCTTCCACCGCATACTTCCATCATTTTGCGGTTTCCAAGAGGGTATGCAAAGGCGGCAACAACTACAGGAATTATTCCGAGCAGCAGTGTGCGTAACGGAACATCATTAGCATGCGGTACTTGAATGAGCACAATGCCCAGTAGAATCAAACCGGATATCGCAAGTGAAACCAAAGGGATTTGTTGTCGTATTTTTCGAATGCCATCTTTTGTTTGAACCGTCAGTATGAACAATGGTGCCAACAGGACGCCGGCAACGATTGTCAATTGCCAAGTACCTGAAATCAGCCATCCGGGACCGTAAGCAGCTGCAAATGTTATGGGGGCATAGAACAATACGAATGCAATGAAGCTCCAGCCAATCCAATGAACCGGGCGGGTCTTCATTTCAACAAACAAGGGTCTTAGTCCCCCTCGAAAGTAAACCATAACACATAGAAATGGGACCATGAAGAAATAGCGCAAAGACGCACTCCACATCCAACTGCCCCCAGATAGTTCCATCGAGCGGTTCAAAATAAACGTAACGGCAAAAAATAAAGACGCTAAAATCCCCAGTCCGATTTCCTTCAAGATTTCACCTCTTATGCTTGTCTTTCAAACAGTTGAATCATTTCAATCATGACTTTTGTAGCTTTTTCCATGTTATCAACCGAAATATATTCATACTTCCCATGATAGTTTTCGCCGCCAGTGAAGATATTTGGAGTCGGCATTCCCATATAAGATAATTGTGAACCATCAGTTCCCCCGCGAATTGGAATAACCAAAGGATCGATATCCAAGTTCGTCATTGCTTCATGGGCAATGTCCACGATTTCTTTTACAGGGACAATTTTTTCACCCATATTAAAATACTGGTCGTTCACTTCAACAGAAATAGAGTTAGCTCCATATTCAGTCTTGATTTTAGCGGCTGTCTCTTCGAACAATGCCTTTTTGGCATCGAATTTTGCACGGTCGAAGTCACGGATGATGTATGACATTTTTGCTTCTTCCACATGACCATTGAAATTCATCAAGTGGATGAAACCTTCATATCCTTCTGTTTTTTCTGGGACTTCTTCTGAAGGCATATGTGATTGGAACTTCATCGCAATAGTCAATGCGTTCACCATTTTATTTTTTGCGGAACCTGGGTGTACACTTGTTCCTCGCGTGATCACTTTTGCTCCGGCAGCATTGAAGCTTTCGAATTGAAGTTCCCCTAAAGGTCCTCCATCCATTGTGTAGGCATATTTAGCACCGAATTTTTCAACATCGAATTTGTGTGGGCCGCGGCCGATTTCTTCGTCAGGTGTGAAGGCGACGCGTAATTTGCCGTGCTTGATGTCCGGGTTATTGATCAAAAACTCCATCGCTGTCATGATTTCGGCAATACCCGCTTTATTGTCAGCACCCAAAAGAGTTGTGCCATCAGTCGTTAATAATGTATGCCCGATGTAATTATTCAGCTCCGGAAAGTCTTTAGTGGACATGACCGTATCTTCGTTTAATCGAATATCTCCGCCTTCATAGCAATCAATGCGCTGTGGATTCACATTTTTTCCTGTATAGTCTGTTGCTGTGTCCACATGTGCTAGGAATCCGATGGTTGGTATGTCACGATCGGTATTTGCAGGCAAAGTAGCAAATAAATAGCCGTTGTCATCTAATGTGATTTCTTCCATGCCTATCGCTGCCAATTCTTTCTCAAGTAGGTGGAGCAAATCCCATTGACCCGGTGTCGATGGGCAAGTTGTGCTTTCAGCATCCGATTGTGTATCTATTTTGGCATAGCGAACAAGACGTTCAATTAATAGTTCCTGCATAATGTTTGCACTCCTTCAAAATTGCCTGAATAGTTTTAGTTTACCATTTTCTTTCGTTTTGCGGAATAAACATTCTTCAGTGGGAGCACATGTTTTCTCGCCGCTTTCCACTACAATTAGTTAAAGTTTTCCCGCAAGAGTGCATTTGTTGATGCAAGCCACAATTAGATGAGCAATTGTGTCTACGTTTGCCACCGTTTATGTTAAAAAGACACCTTCTTATTTCGAAGGTGTCGCTTTTCTCTTCTTAATGACGGAAGATAACCGGGGTTCTGAACCGGCATTGAGACGCTGGACGTTCTCGATATGTTTCCAGATGGCCAACAGGAAAAGGGCAATCGCGATAACTGAAGGCCAAATCCCCTCGGTAAACCATAGTGCATAGCTGCAAAAAACAAGGTATAGAACAAGGACGCCGATTAGCAAGTAATCTGTCAGGAGAGTAGTAATCACCAACAGGGACAAGCCGAGCAAACCCATTTGCCAGTCAAGGGCGAACATGATTCCGATAATTGATGCCGTTCCTTTTCCTCCATCAAACTTCATCCATACGGGATAATTATGCCCGATGACTACAGCAGCACCCATCAAAAACAGGAGGGAAATGATTTGTTCACTTGAAAAAGAGGAAGACTGCAAAAAATAATGTAATAATAAGACCGCTAATATCCCTTTTCCGATATCGATTAATGCCACAAGTGCACCATATTTCCATCCCAAAACGATTGTGGCGTTTGAGGCTCCTGAATTTTTAACTCCCTGTTCCTTCACATTCACGCCTGACAGCCACTGGGCAATTTTAGAGCCATGCAAACTGCCGATTGCATAACCACAAATAGAAACGAAAAGTAACCAAATCCATAGATTCATAGTATTCACCTCCTAAACTCTTCAACTCTTAAAACGAATGACGGATGGATGAAGTTTCAAAATAATCATTTAATTAGTTCTTGACTTTTCCTATTTTTCCGAGGTCGAGCTAGAGTGACACTTTGCGCTTTTCATACAAAACTTCTGTTTTTCGTCTCCACACTTCCATCGTAACAGACAGTTTCGAAGTAAGAGAATAGATTCCCAGTCTTCAAATCGTATTTGAAGAAGTTATGGGTAAAAACCCACACATTATTATTTATGTTATGCAATCCAAAAAGGTTCTCATGTCAATCATGGGCAATCAATACTGGTTATAGGGACCATATAAGAAAAATGAACCGCTACATTTTCTCCATAAAAGGAGTATGCAGCGGTTTTAATTGTGGCTGAAATGTATATAAGTCCTGAAATACTCAGAATAAATTATCTTGAATTCGAGATTTTTGGAAATTGATGGGAAAAATAAAGAATCAATAGTCCTTTTGGTTTCCATTAAATGGTTTTATTCTGATTACTTCGGTTTGTTTTCCCTTAAATGGTATCGGGAAATACCACCAATTTCGAAAGTAGGTAATTATTATTGTCACCTATAGGTTTAAATGCACGGTACAAGGGAACTAGTACATCGAGTTGGAAATCCTTTCAAACTTTGACAATGGAGGAAGGAGAATGGTAAATAATAAA
>Ga0209013_10003168_pt1 | contig 14707 bp, 14 predicted proteins | sample Cruoilmetagenom2_FD_187291 | JGI IMG/M metagenome (GOLD analysis project Ga0209013, IMG submission 187291) | Oil polluted marine microbial communities from Coal Oil Point, Santa Barbara, California, USA - Sample 2 (SPAdes) (version 2) | ecosystem: Environmental > Aquatic > Marine > Oil seeps ... | reverse complement strand
ATTATCTTCCGTGATGTACTCTTCAATTCTTGGTGGTAACAGCATCCCTTGTTGACGCGATATCCCCTGTTTATATCGTCGGGTTTCCATGCGCTTCTCCTATGTTTCAGCTTTGTCAGGAGTATTGTACACGCTGTGTTAAATCTTTCACAGTCTCATCGCGCTATAACATGGCGAGATCTGTTGGTTATACCTATCGAGTTCACGACAAATTACTCACATTCCTGTTCGAATTTATTAATATCACTCGGATCTCTTTTTTCGACGTAGGTGCTAACGCGGGATTTGTATCCCTATGGACCTGCTGCACCTCCACAATAAAATTACATGCCAATTGTTTTGAACCTTTCCCTACAGCTAACCAATACCACGTGAAAAATAGATGCCTGAATCCTTTCAACATAACTTAACATAATTTCGCCATTGGGGAGACACAAGGTACCAACTTACTAACAATTGGTAAACTTACAAGTAATTCCATATAAATTACCGTTGATTTATTTTATGTAGAATGCACAGGGTAGATCCTTGCCGTTTATAGGATCTACAAGAAGGAGTCGGCTGAATTATATGAATACTCATTTAATGATCCTCTAAATGTTAATCATATTTCAGTACAACTAACTTAATAAAAATGGAATTTTTCTCACTTCAAGGACAAATATCGGATTATTACAAAGGCATCAGGAATATGAAACCCATTCCAGTTATATATATATTAAGCACCGGTAGGAGCGGTTCAACAATTTTAGATTTATTGCTTGGAATGCATCCGGCAATATGGACACTTGGTGAAGCTCAAATGCTCCCGTCAGAAGTAAGAGAAAACCTTAAACCTTGTGGTTGTGGTAAACCAGTCAATGAATGTTATTTTTGGAGACTAATCCTGGATTCAATCAATTTTGGTGAGGGAAATTATCCCATTGAATTCTTTCGAAAGAGTCGGAAAGACGGAAAAGCAGTTAGATGGAGATACCTCAAAGACATTCTGTGTCGTAAAACCTCATATAAATTATCTAAGGCGGCACAAGAATATGGTCAAAATAACGCTGTTTTTTTTGAAATTGTAAAAAACACTGCTGAGGAAAGTATTGGATATCAATTATGTTGGCTAGTTGATGCCTCGAAAGACATATACCGTTTGTTCTGGTTACAACAATCCCCACTCTTTAATATTAGAGTGATTCAATTGATTAAAGACCCACGGGCGTTTGTGTATTCAATGACAAGGAATGATCCGGATAATTGGAGTCGAGTTATCCGATTTTCGGGACGATGGTTTTTCCAGAACATGTTATTTACTTATATCTGTCGTGATCCAGATTTAAAAAACAATTTTATAAAAATTAGGTATGAAGATTTAGCCAGCAGTCCGGAATTAACGATGAAAAGACTTGGGGACTGGCTAGGAATAGAATTTTCGGGTTTGGATTTAACGCAGTTTCGTAAACATGAAACCCATGCAATAGCAGGCAACCCAACACGTTGGAAAAACTCAACGATTAAACTTGATGAGAGTTGGAAAAATAATATGCCGGTGAGAAGCGCTCGGATTGCATGGATTTTCAACTTACCTTTAGCCCGATTGTATGGCTACCGTAGATAAATGAATCTTCAACTAATAATTTGATGAAAATAATTTTATTCTCATTGGTCGATTATTAGATATGTTAAATGTCGAATAAAGTAATCAGTATACTAATAAATCGGTGGAATATCATAAATAAAAACAGTTACTTGGCATTTCTAACCGTAACACTGACGGCAAATTTTATCGTTATGGGATTAACAATAATTACAGGTGCACTCGGGGCACGTATGTTGGGTGTACAGGGAAAAGGAGAATTAACTGCAATACAATTATGGCCCATGATGATCGCTATTTTAGGTAGCTTGGGATTAACTCAATCATTGACATATTTTACAAGCCGTAAACCTCAACAAGGGTTGACATATGTGACTACCAGCTGGTTGATCCTCATACCTCTGGCGATATTTTGGATGATTGTTGGATATATTTTTATACCATATTTATTACAAGCTCAAAGCTACCGAATAATCCAAGCTTCGCGAGTTTTTCTTTTGATTGTGCCGCTTGAATTTATGGCTGTTTCCTTTGGCGCGTTACGCGGATGGAAGGATTTTAACGAATGGAATATTGTCAGGGTGCAAAGACCTGTAATATATCTTCTGCTGCTATGCGCTGCCTGGCTAATAGGTCTCAATGACCCAGTTCAGGTATCCAGATTAATCCTTCTAGCAAGTTTTGCTATAATTCCCTCGTTATTATTTGTCCTGTCAAGGCACGGCAAGTTTAATAAGGCAATTCCAGAGGTGATTTTATTAAAACCACTTCTGGGATACGGATATAAAGCCGCACTTGGCGGGATACCCTTCTCATTAAACGCAAGACTCGACCAGTTAATAATAGCTGCGTTCTTATCACCTTCCCTATTGGGCATTTATGTGGTCGCAGTAACCTGGAGCAAAGTTCCTATACCCATTATCAGGGCAATTGGCAGTGTATCTTTTCCAGATATTGCATCCAGAATTAATACCATTGATTCGAATATGCAGTTTGCTCGTATTTTGAGGTTGAGTTTATTGATGTGTATCGCGATTACTATTGCGATCTTTTTATTAACTCCAGTCGCGATACCATTACTTTTTGGTCAGGATTTCTTACCATCAATAATACCTGCAATGGTGTTAGTGATAGCTGGTTTTTTCCTGTTTATGAATATTATCCTTAAGGAAGGTTTGAGAGGACTGGGCTTTCCAGGAGCTACTGCCTGGGCTGAGGGTACTGGACTTGTTTTTACAATCCTCTTCCTGCTCCTCTTATTACCGAAATATAAAATCCTGGGAGCTGCCATCGCGTCCCTTGCTGCTTACAGCATTACGTTCATTGTATTGGTCGCCTATACTGTATTAAACACAAAGCTGAGAATCAGAGAGATCATGATACCTAAAAAAGAAGACCTACGTACATTATTCCGTAAATTTTCGGTACCAACCAACTGATGAAAGTTATAAACAGGTACGAAACCGGATATCCTCAACTATCTTCAATTTTAATGACTTCCTTTTCGTAATCTTAGAAAATTATAATCGTGGATATAAAGCAGAATAACTTACTTCGATCCATAATTGCACTAATCAGGCCCATAGCCATAAATTGTGGAATTGACCGTCTTATGAGACAATCCTATGTTGAGGCAGGTCTATTGGGTGAGAGATTCATGTTCGCGATTAAGGGGAGGCCTGATCCCTCGAGAGCCATATTACTAACGGGATCTGGTAGAAGCGGGACGACATGGATTACGGATATCTTAGCATCATCGCCGGGCATCCAACTCATTTTTGAACCGTTATTCCCAATGTGGAGTCGTGAGGTAGAAGATTTAACCGGCTGGCATGAAACTGACCAAGAAGTGCATAGTTCTCATATCCGATCTTATTACTTGCGGGCTACGGGTAATTATCCGGGATGGGAACGCTATCTCCCCAGAGTGCTGGAAGGAAAAATTCGGAACTATTGGACAGATTATCGACGCGATGCGTTTTTCCCGAGTAGATTTCTGTTTAAATTCGTCAGGGCAAATTTAATGCTTGGAAACATTTACGAGAATTTTAAACCCAAAATCGTTTACACTATTCGGCATCCATGCGCAGTAGTGGCGTCCAGAATGGCAATTTCCTGGCATGTAGATGTGGCTGGATATCTTGGCTCAAGATCAACTGGTTGAAGATTACCTGCGACCATGTATTAGTGAGATTGAACGTGAACGAGATGCATTGGGCGCTCATGCGGTCTGGTGGGCAGTTGAAAATTATGTTGCCCTGAAAGAGCTTGCGAAACGCCCACATTACCGATTTGTGTGTGAGGATATTTGTCGGCATCCTTATAAAGTAACCAATGATCTAATCACTTACCTTGATATAAAAAACCAGATCAATTGAGTGTGGTTATTAGACATTCATCCTCGAGTTCTCAAAATAAGAATGAATAGCAAGTTATGACGCGTATCTCGGGCTGGAAAAGGGGATTATCCCATGAAGCGCAAAAACGGATATTAAGCTGGGCGCACAAGCTAGGTATTTTTTATTACGATGATGATGTTTTACCGGTAAATAGAATGGAAGAAACATTTGAACCATGATATTTATAGGGGTACGGATGATTAAAAAACAGCATGATAGCATAAAGAGAGCATTAATAATACTGCGGAATTCGCATATTGCTGTTCTAATCATGCTTTTGCTAATTGTTCTACAAACGGTAACTCATTTTCGCACAAATTTGTATCTTGAAAATATTAGATTGCTTAAAAACCTGGATCTAAAAAATTCAGGTAATCCAAACGGCGTTCTGGAGCTAAATTCTGATGCACGTGGAAGTTTAATCTTTCAATATAATAACCTTACAAGTTGCCAGCTTTTGTGGTTGAGTCGTATCCAGGCGAAATACAATTATTCTGCTGCCCAGTCAACCCTAAATCATGCGATTGGCTGTGAACGCAAAGCTTTGGTTTGTCAATGGGCTGGTAATCTAGCCTGGCTGCAAGGGGATCGAGAACAAAGCAGGAGTTGGTGGTTGAAGTTGCCAGCATCCACGCTGGCGAGATGGGGATATTTACATTTACAGAATGGGGAAATAGATAAGGGTTTGTGGATGTTTTCAACGGTGGAGAATGGGAAGTTTGATGAATTGTATCCGAGCGAACAAGTGAAGCTGCTTTTTGAATTAGGACTGTTCTATAGAAGTCAAAACGACATTAAATTAGCAACTGTTTATTTTGAGAAAGCATGGGCGATTGATCCCGATAGGCGTTATCTGGCTTATTATTTAGGTTTAAATTACAACAGGCAGGAAAGATACCTGGAAGCAGTAAAAGTTCTCGAGAATGGATTGGAGAACATATTTGAATTCAAACCTCTCTACGCCTCCAACTACTATTTGGAATTGGGACGGGCATATAGTGCTCTGGGAAATAAACTTAATGCTATTAATGCTTATCAAACCGCTCAAGAGATGCTAAATCTGGGCAAAGAAAATATTTCGGTGCAATCTTTTTTTACCCAGCAAGAAAGAATTGAAACATTAATAAATAGTATAGAGCGCTAAAAGAATTTCGCGGGGTCTTATATTAAGCAGCAATTTTGTTGAGATTAATTTTATTACAATACTGAAAAATGAAACAGATAAAACCACGAGTTATAGTGCTCCAATTGGTAGCCCGCCGATTTTATGCTGTGCCAATTATCCTAAACAGGAGTGGCTTATTGGCCCAATTATTTACAGGTACTTTTTTTAGACAAGTACGTTGGATTAATTACTTAGGACGTCTTTTACCTTTTATGAAAGGCACAGTTATATTCAAAAACTTTTTCAAACGAACTGCTGAACTTCCAGGAAATAAAGTAACGTCGTATAACTTACTCGGGCTACAATTCAGGTTAGCTCTGAGAAAAAAAACTACCGACAAATATTACATTTCAAAAGTGTATAAAAAATATCTTGCTTCTTTTCAAAAAAAGGCTGCACCTTCCAAATACTTTAAGAAAGGTAATATCGTATATAGTTTTTACGGCGCGAGTGAAATTATTTTTGAAAGTGCAAAAAGCAAGGGGTGTTATTGCGTTCTGGATCATATGAGCGCACCTATCAGAGTGCAATCCAAGATATTCAAGGAAGAAATTGAACATTGGAACGGTTGGCAAACAGGTGGTATGTTTTATTGGGATGAAGCCGAATTTAATACCAGGGAAAGTAGAGAATGGGAGTTGGCAGATGCAATCATTGCTCCATCGGAATTCATCCGAAATACCCTTATCGATTCGGGTATAGATTTTGAGAAAATCTTTGTAATTCCTTATGGTACTTCACCAAAAAGTTATTTCACTCGTGAACGTAATTTTGATGGTCGGCGTCCATTAAAATTATTATTCGTCGGCTCGGTATCTCTTGGGAAAGGTGTACCCTATTTACTTGAAGCACTTAAAGAAATTGGACCAAAAATAGCTCACACTAGATTGGTTGGTAAGGTAATGATATCGGGTAAAAAACTAGCTCAGTACCAGGATGTAATTGAATTAGTAGGACCCATCCCTCACTCTGAGATCGTCCATCAATACCAATGGGCTGATGTATTCGTGTTCCCCTCTTTATGTGAAGGTTCGGCTGCGGTGACCTACGAAGCAAGAGCCAATGGACTACCAATGATAGTTACAACTAATTCAGGCGCAAATGTTAAAAATGGGGTTGATGGATATATAGTACGGATACGAAATTCTACTGCATTGGCAGAAGCGATCAAAAAATTTATTGATAATCCTCCTTTAGTCAGAAAAATGTCTCAAGCAGCCATTGTGAATGCCAAGGATTACACTTGGGAAGAATATCAAAGAAGACTCACAGAATTTATATATATGCTGCCACAGCCAAAAAAGAGATTGAGAGTCAGAAATGCACCTGGGTATTAAGTCATTATTAATGATTCATTCAATAACAATTGGTGTGTTATTGACAATTATGTGGAGATTGCTCGCTCGGAGAGGGCTTTTTAATTGGAGAAGTGCCGGTTTTTGGGCATGGCTTGCGTTCGGGTTATATTTCACCTTAAACCCTCTATTCTCTGTGTTAGATGGTTATACCATGAAGTATGAAATACGCCTCAGTATAGCAGGGGGAACTCAGAGAGCGTTGTGGATCCTATTGGTCAATATCGTTGGAATTGTTGTCTTTTATGTGGCTTATTTCCGTACAAAACCAAAGACATTCTTCTGGCGGCTAAATTCTGAAGATCAAAATATATCCCCGCCTATGATGTTGATAATGATTATCTTCATTCTATATGCAGGCTATTCACTGCTAATATTTAGGGCGGGAATTTATTCGATCGTCCGAGAAAGAATTATTGAGAACGGAATATTTATTGGTGATGTAAGTGGGTATGAAAACTCTGGGTATGTTTTTTTGTTCGTGCCAGTAATATTATTAATATTAAGTAGTAAAAGAATCCCACACTTATTAGGTTTGTTAATGGGTATTGCATACATAGTATTATCGTTACCTGACAAGTGGTCTCGCTATGCTACGATTTCAATGCTCTTGGCAATAATCATTGCGAATACAGTAAGACGGAGTAGTAGCCGCCCTCGATTATTTTTTATGGGGATAGTACTGTTATTTGCCATTACACTTCAATTACGGGGACACATTCCATGGACGTTATCTTTAAATGGATCGGAATTAATGGCACTTTTCTCAGAGATACCCAATAATTTAGGAGGTGTTTTGGGGAGTATAGATGCCTCCATGTTATCCGTTTGGTATCTGCAAAGTTATGTCGTTGACACCATAACCGGTTATGATTTTGGCATACCAATCGTTAATTATCTGCTCACGGGGTGGATCCCTACCATGATCTTTCCTCAAAAATATTTCATGATAGATTGGCTGAAATCAATACAGCCAGATATTGATTCATCAATCATAATTGATTTGTATTATGGGGGGAAATCCACACTTTTTGGCAGTTTTTATACCAGCGGTGGTATTTTTGGTGTTGGTGTGTTCTCATGGCTGGCGGGAATCCTGAGCCGCAAATTGGACGGAATGCTTGCGGAAGACAGTCCTAATTTGATTAAGGCGATCGGAATCAGTTGGATGAGCGTACTTTGGCTAGGCTGGGCAAGCAGCGCTCGTTGGAACATCCTAATAATAGGAGCACTGTTTCTCCCTGGGCTGGCGTTATGGATAGTCGCACCCAAAATAACCTCAGTAGAAATTCGGTTGTTTCAATTCGATCAAAATGTGCATGATTTAAAATTGAATAAGAAATAATCAAAATGGAAGACGTAAACAAAACTAACAAAACAGCATCACCATCTTATGGTTCTAGCGCCCATTATTCTGAAAAATCTGGTGAGGCATATTTTAATAAGCAGCAGTTACCCGGTAAACTTGCCTCAAGATGGAACCTCTATTTGTGGTCTGAAAATATCAATCCCGATGATCAGATTCTTGATTTTGGATGTGGTGGTGGTGATTTATTATCGATGCTGCCTGGAAAACGCAAGGTCGGTGTAGAGATCAATCCAGCAGCGTATAAGTATGCTAATGCGCTTGGAATTGATATATACCCTACATTGGATGATGTACCCTTGGGTGGATTCACTAAGGCTATATCTAGCCATGCTTTAGAACACATACCGCATCCTTTAATCGCCTTAAAAGGCATCCATCGATTATTGTTACCAACAGGTATATTGTTGTTGCTTCTTCCGCTGGATGATTGGAGAGCAAAACCACATCGCATGTATAAACCTGGAAATGTAGACAGACATTTGTACAATTGGACGCCACAAATTCTTGGAAATTTATTGGAAGAGGCAGGATATACCGAGATAGAGATTAAATTAATCGAAGACGCAATGCCTCCTAATCCGAAACTTGTCAATTTCTTACAGAACCGGATAGTATTGCGAAGAATTATTGGTCGATCCTTGAGCTTCATTCTCAAACGTCGGCAATTATTTGCAAAAGCATTGGTGCAAATCTGAAGTTCGATATCCCTTACTGTAAAAACATTTATAGTGAAAAATAAAAAATCCACATTAGTAATCCAATGGCCTCGCTTTGGACCCTACCATATTTCACGAATCAAAGCCACAGCTACATTATTTCACACTCACAATATCAAGGTGATCGGTCTTGAGACAGCCTGTAGTGATGAAACATATCAATGGCGGGAAGAAAGTGGTTCCTATAATTTTGAACGTTATGTAGCCTTTCCAGAAGGTTATCCGGAGAAAATTGATTTGATGGAGGGGTGGTTCAGATTTCGGGAGCTGTTAAGCAACATTCGACCAGATGTTATCGCTGTCAATGGATATAGCTCTCGTGATTCTCAAGCACTTGTGGGGTGGTGCAAACTAAATCACTGCCCCGCGATACTGATGTTTGAAAGTAAATTTGATGATTATTCACGAACAGCTTGGAAGGAGTTTGGAAAACGGTTGATAGTGAGCCAGTATAAAGCTGGACTTTGCGGGGGAAAGTTACAGCGTTCTTATTTGGAACAGCTTGGTATGAAATCTATTCGAATATTTGAAGGTTATGATGTTGTGGATAACGATTATTTCTATAAAGAAGCAATTTATGTCAGAGATAATCCCGGAGAATTTAATTATCTGCCCGGATTAGAATCTACATCACCCTTTTTCCTGGCTTCGAGCCGCTTCATTCGTCGTAAGAATATTCACAGATTGCTTGAGGCATATGGAGAATATCGGGAACATTGCAAATCTGTAAAGATTTATCCCTTCCGATTAGTAATCCTTGGGGATGGAGAAGAACGGATGAAATTAGAGGGCATTATTATAGATCGCTCAATAGAAAGTGTAACACTGGCTGGATTCAGACAGATAAATGAATTACCCGCATATTATGGACAAGCCAGACTCTTCATTCACCCAGCACTGCAAGATCAATGGGGTTTAGTAGTGAATGAGGCCATGGCTTCAGGATTGCCAGTGATCGTATCTAGACGCTGTGGATGTGTACCTGATCTGGTGAGAGAAGGTGTGAATGGATTCACATTTGATCCAGAAAATATTAATGAATTAGTCAATTTGATGGTTTTATGTAGCTCGGGAACCTTGGATCTTTCAATAATGGGTGATTCTAGCTATTCTCATATCTGTAACTGGGGTCTTGAACGCTTCGCAGAGGGAATGTACCAGGCTTTCAAGGTTGCATTAAATTAGAATCTAAAAACATTTAAGTATTCAGTATGACAGAAAAATTCGACAGTAAAGAGCGGATAATTCGATCTTTTGATGAAATTCGTGTTGGTGATGAGGCAGAGCTTACGCATTACCTAACAAGGGAAGATGTAAAGGGATTTGCTGATCTGACAGGCGACTTTAATCCACTACATCTGGATGAGGATTTTGCCAGTAAATCGACGTTCCATAAACCAATTGTGCATGGTATGCTCTCGGCCTCGTTCATCTCGACAATGATTGGAATGCTCTTGCCAGGACCTGGTGCTTTGTGGACTTCGCAGACGTTAAATTTCCAGCAACCTGCTTACGTGGGCGATACAATACGGGTCAAAGCAAGAGTCAAACAGAAATCTACGGGAACGCGAGTGGTGATCTTGGACGTCACGATCATCAATGAAAAGGGGCAAGAACTGGTGGTTGGAGAGTCTACAGTTAAAATGTTAGTGCTCGAAAATCAGAAAGGCGACGTGAATATGAATACAAAAAAGGTAGTATTGATAACGGGTGGCAGTCGAGGCATCGGCGCGGCGACATCACGGAAACTGGCTAGCGACGGGCATAATGTAGTGGTCAATTTCGCAAACTCACAAGCAGAAGCTGAGAAATTAGTAAATGAGATCAATAAAGATGGTGGACAAGCGATGGCTGTGAAAGCAGATATTGTCGAACCATCCCAAGTTAATGCAATGTTTCAAGAAATAGAACACCGATATGGATCTGTCCAATCGATAGTCCATTGTGCTGCCCCAGCGAGTGCATTTAAATTAATTGAAGATTTAGAATGGGAGACGATTCAAAGACAACTTGATGTCCAATTGATGGGGGCATTTAACTGTGTAAAGGCTGCTATGTCTGGGATGGTTTCAAAAAATTCTGGTTTATTGGTCTTTATCAGCTCAATTTCTACTGACATTGTGCCCCCTACACAACAAACAGATTATGTAATAGCCAAGTCAGCACTTGAAGCAATGGCAAGGTGTCTGGCTGTTGAATACTCACCAAAAGGTGTCCGGGTCAATGTAATCTCTCCGGGTATGACACAAACGGATAGGATTGCTGATTTGCCCGAAAAGGCAAGAATGCTGACGCGCATGCAGACCCCTCTGCGCCGGTTGGCTGAACCTGAAGACATCGCGAATGTGGTGGCGTTTCTATTAGGCCCTGGAGGTAGGCACATAAGCGGAGAAACAATTCGCGTGTGTGGTGGCATCGTAATGATATAGATAATATGAGATTATTAGCAGATGATTTATAAATTATCATAAATGCGGAATGAACATATGTATAGATTTTCCTACTCCGAAATTCAGGACTTTTTGAACATGAATGAATATAAAATAAAACAGTTGCCTTCGTTGAATCTCACTGTACTACGAAATATTACGATTGAACCCATAGCGCCATATCTCAAGTATCTCGCGTACCAAATAGGATTTTACGCTTCAATTAAATTTGGTGGATATGACAATATTTACCAGGAGGCAGTTGATGTTCAAATCAAGTTTTTATCTGATGACACAGATTGTATCTTGATTTACTCGAAACTTGAATCGCTTGCTTTGGGGATTGCGCGTAATTTCGCAGGATTAAGTTCTGAGAAAATTTACGAAGAAACTGAAAGGATAAAGTCATACGTAAATCAAATTATTGAGGGAATTCGAAAACAAACAAATGGGATGATCCTTTGGCACGGATTTGAGCTACCTGTTTATCCAGCATTCGGGATTTGGGACTGTCAATCAAAGAACGGTCAGTTGGCAATGATTGACGAGTTAAACCAGATCATAAAAACAATTCTAGAATCCCACGTCAATGCCTATTTCATTGATTTGAATTTGTGCTTGGCGAGAATCGGTGCGGATAGATATTTTGACAATCGCTACTGGCATATCAGCCGGGCGCCATACACGCGGGAAGCACTTAAAGAGATAGCGACAGAAGATTTTAAATATGTTCGTGCTCTCAAAGGCAAGAATAAAAAATGCCTGGTACTGGATTGTGATAACGTCTTATGGGGAGGCATTATTGGCGAAGATGGTCTGAATGGAATCAAGCTCGGCAATACATATCCAGGTTCAGCATATTACGAATTCCAGCAAGAAGTTCTCAATCTCGATAATCGGGGTGTGATATTGGCTTTGTGCAGTAAAAACAATGAAGCAGATGTATGGAAAGTTTTCTTAAAACATCCCGATATGGTATTAAGAAAGGAACACATAGCCACATCTCAAATCAATTGGCAGGATAAGGCAACTAACTTAAGGCAAATCGCCATGGACCTGAACATTGGATTAGATAGTTTGGTGATGGTCGATGACAGCCAATTTGAAATTAATTTGGTGAGACAAGAATTGCCAGAAGTTGAGACAATCCATCTACCAGTTGAGCAATCAGTGAGCAATCGAGAACGCCTAGTTGCATGTGGTTTGTTTGATACATTAATTTTGACCGAAGAAGATAAACGTCGTGGAGCTATGTACCGATCACAAACCAAGCGAAAGAAATTGCTGGCAGAAACTACAAATCTAGAAGATTATTATTCCTCTCTTGAAATGGTACTTAAATTCCGTATTGCGGATGACATTTCCATTCCTCGTATCACCCAGTTAACGCAGAAAACGAACCAGTTTAACTTAACCACAATACGTTATTCAGAAATGGATATTCAAGAAATGGTTGTGAGCGAAGATGCAGATGTACTTTATGCTCGTTTACATGACCGCTTTGGAGATATGGGTATTATTGGTGTCGCTATTCTTAAGTATCAAGCTGATCGCGCGATTCTTGATACATTTCTGGTCTCATGTAGAGCATTAGGTAGGCGGATCGAAGATGGATTTATAGATCAGTGCTTACTAAAAGCAAAACTACGAGGCGCGAAAACTGCAATTGGAAATTATATTGCCACAAAGAAAAATGTCCAGGTAGAGAATTTTTTTCCAGACAGAGGATTCTATGAATTTAATACGAGCGATGGGCAAGTATCATATGAAATATCTCTGGAGGCATTTTCCCCAACCCAGCTGGACTTTTTCAAGCGAATTGATACAGATATCACTGGACCATTGGAGGTTTAATGAATAGTGATATAAAAGACCGCGTTATTAAGATTCTTAGTTATGTAATGGGGATACCGAATGATGAAATTAATGAGCAGTCTTCTCCTGACACAATCGAAGTTTGGGATTCATTGAAGCACATGAATTTAGTTCTTTCTTTGGAGGAAGAATTTGAAGTACAGTTTACAGAGCAACAAATATTAGAGATGATGAATGTGGAATTGATTATCCTTACAGTTGAGGAAGCCTTATTGACTCCGAAACTATGAAGATATTAATGGTGACCCTTGGTTTCTATCCTGCGATTTCTTGGGGGGGACCTGTTAAAATCGTACACCAAGAAGGGGTGGAACTCATATGCCGTGGTCATGAGGTGACAGTTTATTGTTCGAACTTGTTCGACAAGCGGAGACAGATCCAACCGAGGACATTTGAGCGCGAAGTTGATGGAATGCGAGTAGTATACTTTGATACCTGGTGGTTACCCTGGTGGCCGGGAACATTGGGTCCGATTTGGTTGCCTTCTCTACCATCGCACCTAGGTCGAGAAATTGTAGATTTTGATGTTATTCATTTGCATGCTGCTAGAAATTTGATGGTAATTCCTGTTGCTCAGGCAGCACGGAAGAATTGTGTACCACTCGTTGTGCAACCACATGGAGGAATGCAAATCATCGTCAATACGTTTTTTTTAAAACGGGTCTACGACAGTTTGTTGGGAGAGCAAGAACTCAAGGGGATAAGCGCATTGATTGCCTTGCAAGAAAGTGAACGACAACAAGCTCTTGCCCGGGGTGTTCCAGACGAGAGAATTGAAATAATTCCCAATGGTCTTGATCTTTCCCAATATAGTGAGATGCCCAAAGTTGGAATATTCAAAGAACGCTTTGAAATCCCTGATGATAGACTTTTAATACTATTCTTAGGTCGCGTCAACAAGAAAAAAGGCGTAGATATGCTGGTTGAAGCTTTTTCCCGGTTAGAAAATCTCAATGCTCATCTAGCTATTGTTGGTCCTGATGATGGACAGCTTGAAGAAGTAACGAGGTTGATTCGAGAGTACAAACTGGAAAAATGGGTGACATTTACTGGTTTGCTATCTGGAGATAATGTGTCTTCGGCTTATCAAGATGCTGACTTGTTTGTACTGCCATGTCGAACAGATACGTTCCCAACGACAATCATGGAAGCATGTCTATTTAATACTCCGATGGTTATTACTGAAGGTTGTGAAAGTGCCTATTTAGTAAAGGATAAAGTGGCTGATGTCGTGCCGTTTGATGTGTCGATATTTGCAGATGCCATGGAACGACTTTTGACTGAACGCGATCGATACGAACGATATAAGGCAAGCTGTCAGGTGCTAATGAAAGAGGAGTTCTCGATCGGATCGGCGGTTGATCGATTGGAATCTCTCTACGAACGCGTGATATCAGAGAAGCAAACAAAGCGAAATGCAATTGAGAATTGAACAGGGATTAGATTCTCCCTGGAAAGTGTGGAATCAATTAGGTAGTTGGCTCTCCTATCCTATTGTGAGGTATATTTTTGCGAGGAATGGTATCAATTGGGGAAAAAATTGGAAGTTTTATGGTGTGCCCATTATTCAAAAGCACAGGCAAAGCTTTATGAAGTTTGGTGATGGATTACAGTTACGTTCTACTGTAAAATCCTCACCATTGGGACCAAGTCATCCGGTGATTTTATCAACACTCAATAAAGGCGCTTTGCTCGAAATTGGTAACAATTTTGGAATGAATGGTGGAGCAATATCCGTCGCAGAAAGTATCAGGATTGGTGATAATGTCGTTGTTGGCACAAATACAATAATTGTGGACACTGATTTTCACCCA
>Ga0209013_10003167_pt1 | contig 14713 bp, 14 predicted proteins | sample Cruoilmetagenom2_FD_187291 | JGI IMG/M metagenome (GOLD analysis project Ga0209013, IMG submission 187291) | Oil polluted marine microbial communities from Coal Oil Point, Santa Barbara, California, USA - Sample 2 (SPAdes) (version 2) | ecosystem: Environmental > Aquatic > Marine > Oil seeps ... | reverse complement strand
CCTTGAATACTTTTTGATCTGGGTATTATAAATTCAATTTCTTCTGAATTGTTTTTATCTAAAGAAACAGTTGATTTACCATATAATATATTGTCGATAAAAAGTGAAATACTTAAATTATTCACTTTCAGTTGATGACTTGTTATTAGAGATCTAACCTTAAAATATTCATTATTTTCATCATTGATCCAAATACTGTCTATAGAAATATTTTCAATATTAGAAGCTTGTGTTTGTACAAAGGAATAAACAATTGAACTATCAAGTTTTAAACTATTATAGTTTGCATTAATATCTTGAAAATCAGAAATTAAGATTGAATTAATTCGAGTATTCATTCTTTTATTCTTAAGAATTCCTATTTGTAATAATACAGTTTCAATATCTTTTTTGATCGGGTAATAATCGATCTTTAGAAGTTCATCTTTTAATGTATTGGCGGTGAGGTTTTCAACAATCTTATTGTTAGTGACCAGGGTTATTTTATTTTTACTATCCTGAAAACTCTCTATCAAATCGTTCTTTGCCTTTTGAAATAATTCTCCATTTTCCCCTTTGGCCTGCATGCTAAATGAATTATCAAGATAGATCAAAGTTTCCTTATCCTTATCATAATTCTTTTTGTTAAAATAGGGTTGAGCATAGGCTATGATCAAACATGCAAAAAGTAATAAACGACTTATTAAAATTAATAACTTTTTTAATTTTGAGCTTTTACGGGTTTGTAGTTCAATTTCCTTTAAAAACTTCACGTTGGTAAAGGAAACTTTTTGAAATCTCTGTAACTGAAATAAATGTATAAGAATCGGAATAATTAATAATAAAAGAAAATACAGAAAATATGGGTTCTTAAATAACATTATTCCGGGTAATGATTTTTCAAAAGTAAGAATTTATTTCACATGTTCAGATGACTTTATAATTATAAAAAAAACACCATTTCAAATGAAATAGTGTTTTTCCAAAAGATATAAAAATCTATTACTATAATTTCTTTGCATTTATTACTTTTTGTTTTAACAAGGCAATATCAATAACTTCTTTCATTTCATTTACATAATGAAAGGTCAATCCTTTTAAATATTTAGGTTTAATATCATCAATATCTTTTTTGTTTTCAGAACAAAGAATGATTTCTTTGATATTTGCACGTTTTGCAGCAAGAATCTTTTCCTTTATACCCCCAACAGGCAATACCTTACCACGAAGTGTTATTTCACCGGTCATTGCCAGCTTAGCTCTGACTTTTCTTTGTGTATAAGATGAAACAAGAGAGGTTAGCATAGTGATACCTGCACTTGGACCATCCTTTGGAGTAGCTCCTTCGGGCACATGAATATGAATATTGTTATTAATTATAGTTTCATATTTAATACCAAAATCTTTTGCATTGGCTTTTATATATTCCAGGGCTATAGTAGCCGATTCTTTCATTACCTTACCTAAATTTCCGGTAATAGATAATATACCTTTTCCTTTTGACAAGATCGATTCAATAAATAAAATATCACCACCAACACTTGTCCAGGCTAAGCCTGTTACAACTCCGGCTATCTCATTATTTTCGTATTTATCTCTTTCTAAATGCGATGGACCAAGAATTTTTTCTATGTCTTCGTTGCTGATTTTAATGTTATATTCCTCTTCCATAGCAATGGATTTAGCAGCATAGCGAACGACCTTTGCTAATTTTTTCTCCAATCCTCTAACTCCAGATTCTCGTGTGTAACCAGTAACAATCTTTTCTAGTTGTGCTTTTCCTACTTTTATATGTGTTTTATTTAAACCGTGTTCTTGAAGTAATTTTGGCAATAAATGACGTTTGCCTATTTCTGTTTTTTCTTCGATCGTATATCCACTTACATTAATTATTTCCATTCTATCTCTTAATGCCCATGGTATTGTTGATAAACTATTTGCAGTAGCAATAAACATAACTTTAGACAGATCGTATCCAACTTCTAAATAATTATCATAAAAATCGGTATTTTGTTCAGGGTCAAGAACTTCAAGCATGGCGGATGATGGATCCCCACTATGACTGGCACTTAATTTATCAATTTCATCCAAGACAAACACCGGATTTGAAGTTCCTGCTTTTTTAATGCTTTGGACAATCCTACCCGGTAAAGCACCAATATATGTTTTTCTATGTCCTCTAATTTCAGCTTCGTCTCTCATACCACCAAGTGACATTCTTACATACTTTCTTCCCAATGATTCGGCGACAGATTTACCTAAAGAGGTCTTACCAACTCCCGGAGGTCCGTATAAACAAATTATTGGAGATTTCATATCTCCTTTTAATTTCAATACAGCCAAATGTTCAATGATCCTTTCTTTTACTTTTTCCAGACCATAGTGATCTCTATCCAATATTCTTTGAGCTCTTTTCAGATCAAAAAGATCTTTTGAGTACTCTCCCCACGGTAATTCTAATAATAGATCTAAATAATTTATTTGTACAGAATATTCAGCTACTTGCGGATTCATTCTTTGTAATCTGCCAATTTCTTTATCAAATGTCTGAGCAATTTCATCGCTCCATTTTTTAGTTTTGGCCAGTACTCTCATTTCTTCAATTTCTTCATCATGTGACACACCTCCAAGTTCTTCCTGGATGGTTTTCATTTGTTGATGAAGGTAATATTCACGCTGTTGCTGATCCATATCTTCACGAACCTTGGATTGAATATCATTACTAAGCTCAAGGCGTTGTAATTCTTTATTCATTTTTTTCAAGGCTTCTAAAGCTCTTTCCTTTAAACTATTGATATTTAAAAGTTCTTGTTTCGCAGCAGTATTTAAATTTAAATTGGAAGAAACAAAATTGATCAAAAATGAGTCACTTTGAATATTTTTTATAGCGAAGGATGCTTCTGTTGGGATATTGGGATTTTCTTTAATTATACGTAATGAGATATCCTTTACCGAATCAATAATTGCTGTAAATTCTGATCCTTTTTGATCAGAAACATCATCCACCAATTCCTTTACCTTCGCTTTTAAATATGGCTTTTCCTGAATTAAATTTTCTATTTCAAAACGTTTTTTACCTTGAAGTACAACCATGGTGTTCCCATCAGGCATTTTAAGCATTTTTAAAATCCTTGCAACTGTTCCTACAGAATAAATATCTTCAATCCCAGGATTTTCAGTAACCTCATTTTTTTGTGCTACAACACCAATTGTTTTATTTCCTTTATTCGCTTCTTTTATCAATTTTATCGATTGGTCTCTTCCAGCAGTAATAGGAATTACAACTCCTGGAAATAAAACAGTATTACGTAAGGGTAATATCGGTAATATCTCAGGTACATCTTCTTTTTTTATTTCTTCTTCATCTTCAGGTGTCATTAAAGGAATTAATTCTGAATCCTCATCTAAAATATTTTGAAGTGACAAACTGTCAATATTTAAAAATTTTGCTTTACTCATAACTTATTTAAGTCATTTTGACATTTTTAATAGCAACAATATTTTTGTTACTACAATTTATATTTTTATAATTAACTAATATATAGTTATTTATTTCATTTTAGTACTTTGTTCTCCATTATATTATTCAATTCTTATGCCAATAAAATAATTATGAATAAAAGTTTTTTATAAATGGAAAACCGAGTTTTATCATATTGATAATAATTATTTTATAAAATATTGTACTTTTATTAACGGAGAAGTGTAACACATTGGAAAATCGATTGTCATTTAAATAGAAGTTAGTATTGCAAGAAAAGCAAAATCATATTATTAAATTATTACAAGCTTGTAAAGAAGGTAATCAACCTGCGCAGTTTGAGATTTACAAGCTTTATTATAAGGCAATGTATAATACTGCAATACGAATTGTACATGATAGTTTTGAAGCTGAAGATGTAATGCAAGAAGCATTTTTAAACGCTTTTACAAAACTGGATAGCTACAAAGGAGAAGTGGCTTTTGGAGCATGGTTAAAAAGAATAGTGATCAACAAATGTTTGACCCAGATTAAAAAGAATAATCGTTTTGAAGAAGTAAAACTAGAAGTTGTTGACAGGAATTTAGAAGATAATAGTAATCAAGAGATAATGAATGAAAGAGCAGACTATTCTTCTTTAAAAGCAAAAGAAATATTGAAAACCATGGAAAAGTTACAGGATAATTACCGAATAGCATTAAACTTAAGTTTGATCGAAGGATATGACAATGAAGAGATCGCAGGGATCATGAATATTAGTAATGAAAACTGTAGGACAACAATTTCAAGAGCAAAAAACAAATTAAGAATGTTATTGACACAGCCAGGAGTTATAAACTAAAGAGCAATGAAAGATAATTTTGATAACATATTCAAAGATAAAAGAAGCGAATTTGATTTTGCCGAACCTAATATCGGTCATTTTAATCGATTTGAAGCAAAATTGAAAGCTCAAAACAATAAAACTATTATTGTGAAGAAAACACCATGGTATTGGTTGGCAGTTGCAGCCTCAGTTTTATTGTTCTTTGGTTATTGGTTAGGAAATTATAATACAGCCAAAGGATTGGAATTAGCTGATGTATCGCCAAAAATGGAAGAGACGCAAAATTTTTATTTAGCTACGATACATAAAGAAATTGAACTAATTAACAATGAAAAAACTCCTGAGAATAAAAAAATTATTGAAGATGCCTTTATACAATTAGAAATATTAGAAAAAAATTATCAAAAACTTACTTTAGAGCTCAAAGAAAGTAATGAAGATAAACGCGTTATCTATGCCATGATATCAAATTTTCAAAAGCGATTGGAAGTACTGCAAAATTTGGTAGATCGATTAGAAGATTTTAAAAATTTATTTCCGGAAGAGAATCAAGTTTAATAATAATTAACAAATAGAAATCATGAAAAAAAATATACTTAGTATAATATTTTTTATAAGCTTAATACCTTTATTTGGATTGGCAAATCCTGATCCGAAAAAAGGTGACTATGAAAAAAGTAAAACTGTTAAAAAGGAGTATAATGTCAATGCTGATGCCTTAGTGAAGATTAGTAACAAATATGGCAATGTTGATGTTGTTAGTTGGAATGAGAACCGTGTGGTTATTGAAGTGAAAATTACGGTTAGCGGAAATAACGAAGAAAAGGTCATTTCAAGATTAGATAAAATTGATATTGAGTTTACAAGCAGTAAAAGTGAAGTTTATGCAAAAACTGTAATTGAAAAGTCTTCTTCCTCTTGGTTTAAATCAAGCAATAATAACATGAATTATCAAATTGATTATAAAGTAAAGATGCCTGTTACCAATGATGCCCATCTTATGAATGATTATGGTACTATTTCGTTGAATGAATTAAAAGGCACTGCAAAAATAAATTGTGATTATGGTAAGATTTTGATAGGTAGTTTGTTCCATGACGGGAATTCTATAAATATTGATTATACGAATAATTCGGTAATTGAATTTATGAAGAGTGGTAGCATAAACGCCGATTATTCCAATTTAAGGGTAGAAAAAGCAAAAAGTATAAATCTAAATGCAGATTATACATCAACGGTTATTGAAAATATAGAGGACTTAAATTTTAATTGTGACTATGGAAATATTGATGTTGAAAAGGCAAATTCTATTGAAGGTAATGGAGACTATTTAACCATGCGCTTTGGTGACATTTACAAAAATTTAAATATCGTTGCTGATTATGGTGGCATTCGAGTGAATAAACTGATGAAAGGCTTTGAAAGGGTATATATTCATTCAGATTATACAGGTGTAAAAATAGGTTTAGACCAAGAAGCATCTTTTAATTTTACTGCTAAACTCAGCTATGGGGATTTTAATCTTGATGGCGAAAATGTTACTTACTTAAAGAAAGTAGTAAAATCCACTTCTAAATATTATGAGGGATATGTTAATAAAGAAAATTCAGGAGCGACCGTTGAAATATCATCTGATTACGGAAGTATAAAAATGTATAATAATTAATAAATCTTATAGAAAAAATGAAAATAAAATTAGTGTTAAGTAGTCTGGTAACTATCATGTTCGTAGCAACAGGCTTTGCTCAAAATTATGGAAAAGTTAAAGGGAACGGGAAGGTGATAAATGAAACAAGAAATGTTGGAAATTTTGACCAGTTGGGTGTTTCCGGTTCTTTTGATGTGTTTTTGGTAAAAGGAAATGAAGGAAAAATAGATATTAAAATAGAAGAAAATTTGTTACCCTATTTAGTTACTAAAGTGGAAAATGGTAAATTAAAAATAAGATGGAAGAAAGGAACAAGTATCAGAACTACTAAAAGTACTCAGGTAACAGTTTATTTTAAAGATATTAATGGAATTGGTGTATCAGGGTCAAGTGATGTTGTTGCAAAAGATAAGATAAGATCAAATGAATTTACAGCTTCAGTTTCTGGATCAGGAGATATAGAATTTGAAATTGAAACTGATCATCTAACAGCGTCCGTTTCCGGATCAGGAGATCTTGACATTAGCGGTTCAGCTAAAAATATTACTGCTGCGGTTGCGGGATCAGGGGATATTGATGCTTATGGCTTAAAAGCAGATACAGCAGATTTAAAGATATCAGGATCTGGGGGAATGACCATAACAGTTGAAAATGAGCTGAAAGTTAAAGTTTCCGGTTCTGGTGATATTAAATACAAAGGAAATCCAAAAATTGAAGATATTAAAGTTAGCGGATCAGGAAATGTGAGCTCGTATTAGATTTGAGTTTCCTGCAGGCTTGCATACCGACGGACATGGTTTAAAAACCTTGTAGGTAGACTTGAATTCATATTAGAATGCGTTCATTTTGTAACTAAATAATTATATCTTATAGTTTACACAATCTGGGGGGAATAAATATAAAATAGATGTCATTTAATTATCATTGGCATCTATTTTTATGTACTCAATGATTGCAATTGAATCACAAATCTCAACAGATAGAACAATATCTTTTTGCTTATCGGTCCCATTAATAATATAATTACGACAAGGATCATTCTTTGTTTGACTTTTCGCAAAATCGATATCTCCATTTACTAATATTTCTTTGATATCGAGACTATCAATTTCTGAAAGATCTAATGTTTTTAGAGTCTCGTTTGAATAGTTGATATGTTTACTTCTAATAATCTTTAGCATCCTGTCATTTGGAAACCAATTACACGAGGCATTTTTTCCGCCAAGGAAAAAGAACACTAAAATAATTCCAATGGCAAATCCAAAACCATATAAGGCAAACCGCCTTTTCATATCGTACATAAATACAAATTAAAAAATCAACAAATTGATATCAGTTAGAGGTAAATTGAACCAATCTGCAATATTTTTATTGGTCAAAATTCCGTGGTAAAAATACATACCTTTTTGTAAACTTTTATCAAATCTTGCAGCATTTTCTAATCCTCCCATTTCACCAATGTTCAATAAATACGGAGTGAATATATTGCTGATCGATACAGAGGCAGTTCGTGAATATCTAGAAGGAATGTTTGGCACACAGTAATGAATTACACCATGTTTGATAAGAGTAGGATTGCTATGCGTAGTAACCTCCGATGTTTCAAAACAACCGCCATTGTCAATACTCACATCAATTATGACTGCACCATCTTTCATTTGCTCTACAGTTGTTTCATGCACAACAACAGGTGTCCTTGTTTTTCCTCTCAGAGCTCCAATCGCGACATCACATTCTAACAATGATTTTAATAAGTTTTTAGGTTGAATTGTTGAAGTTGCAATCGGAAAATTAAGTTTGTGCTGCATGTTCCTTAACTTGGTAAGAGAATTATCAAAAACTTCAACACTGGCTCCTAGTCCTAATGCAGATCTGGCAGCAAATTCACCAACCGTGCCAGCACCAATAATAACTACTTTACTAGGTGGAACACCACCAATATTACCCAATAGTAATCCATTTCCTATATTAGAATTATTCATTAATTCCGATGCAATCAATATGGAGGCAATTCCGGCAATTTCGCTTAGTGATTTTACTAAAGGGTAGATGCCATGTGTATCTTGAATATAATCAAATGCAATAGCTGTAATTCTCTTTGCCGCCAGAGCTTTAAAATATTCTTTGTTTTGGGTTTTGATTTGCATAGCAGAAAAAAGAACACTTTGAGGATTCATCATTTTGATTTCATCCAATGAGGGAGGTTCAATTTTTAAAATAATATTACAAGCAAAAACATCATTGGCATTATACGATATTTTTGCCCCTGCTTCAGAATATTGATTATCAGTAAAATTAGTTCCATCTCCGGCACCTGATTCAACAACGATCCTGTGACCATTGGAAGTTAAGGCAGCTACTGCACTTGGAGTTAAACAAATTCGTTTTTCTTCAAAATGGGTTTCCTTGGGTATACCAATGTACAGTTCATCTTTTGGTTTTTTTATTTCAAGCATTTCAGGTTTAGGTAAAAGCTCTTCTTTGCTAAAAGGAGACAGTTGTTTGGCCATATTAATTTATTTGAATTGTACGGGTATTGTCCTGGTTTATCGTTAAATGTATTGCAACCGACTCTAAAGGTAATAAATTTTCTACTTTCTCGGGCCATTCTATAAAACACCAGTGATCAGAATAAAGATACTCTTCAACGCCAATATCAAATGCTTCTTCTTCATTTTCGATTCTGTAAAAATCAAAATGATAGATAATTTCTCCCTTATCGGAATGATATTCGTTCACTAATGAAAAAGTAGGGGAGCTGGCCACCTCATCAACACCCAATTGTTTAACAATTTCTTTGATCAATGTAGTTTTACCGGACCCCATTTTACCATAAAATAAAAAGAGTTTATTTTTTGCAGAAGAAATGATTTCTTTTGCAATATCCGGGACTTGGTTTAAATCGTAATTTTTATTCATTTATTTGATAATATTGGATATTTTGATAGTTTGTTTTAGTAATCAGGTATTAGGTGACCTGTTTTTTTTCTGTAAACTTATACATAAAGTCATCCTTCTTTTATCTTCAAATTACTTAATAATCTATAATTCCATAGAGTGATATACATTTTGTACATCATCATCATCTTCCAATTTTTCCAAAAGTTTTTCAACATCTTCTTGTTCTTCCTTATTCAATTTTTTGGTAGATGTCGAAATTCTTTCAAATCCTGAAGACAATATTTCAAGATTGTTTTCTTCTAAATATTTTTGAATAGTACCAAATTGTTCAAAAGGAGCATAGATCAAAATTCCATCTTCATCTTCAAATACTTCCTCAACATCAAAATCGATAAGTTCAAATTCAAATTCTTCCAGATCCAATTTCAAATCTTCGGTTTTGACCCTGAAATTGCAAGTATGGTCAAACATAAAAACAACAGATCCAGAGGTGCCAAAAGTGCCGTCACATTTGTTAAATGCAGCTCTAACATTGGCCACTGTTCTATTATTATTATCAGTAGCGGTTTCAATTAAAACAGCGATCCCATGGGGTGCATATCCTTCAAATAATACTTCTTTATAATTAGCTGTATCTTTGTCACTAGCTTTTTTAATGGCCCGTTCTACATTGTCTTTTGGCATATTTGCAGACTTTGCATTTTGCATTACCGCTCTTAATCTAGAATTGGTTTCGGGATTTGGCCCTCCTTCCTTAACCGCCATTACAATATCTTTGCCTATTCTGGTGAAAGTTTTCGCCATAGCGCTCCAGCGCTTCATTTTTCTTGCTTTTCTAAACTCAAATGCTCTTCCCATTGTAAGATTTTAATATAAAAATTTAAAAATTATTATTTAAATTGGAGAAAGCAAATGTAAATATTACTAAAGGATTAATTTAAATTTCATCAATAAAATATTTAACCAAATTAAATTTTTGCGCATTGATTTCAATAAAATATACAGAAAATTGAATTATATTTAGACTTCCAAAATTTAACTAAACCATACAAAATGAGTGATATTTTTAATATTTCAAGTAATCGATTTTATAAGCCAAATAAAGACAGATATACAAAAATGAATTATAGAAGGACAGGTGAAAGTGGTTTGCTCTTACCTATGATTTCTATTGGTTTGTGGCATAATTTTGGTTTTGAAGATAATTTTAAAAATGCCAGAGATATTTTAAAATGCGCCTTTGATAATGGTATAACTCATTTTGATCTGGCTAATAATTACGGGCCTCCATATGGTTCAGCGGAATCAAATTTTGGCACTATTTATAATCGCAATTTTAAACCTTTTCGCGACGAACTGATAATTTCAACAAAAGCGGGCTGGGATATGTGGCCGGGACCTTATGGTGATTTTGGATCGAGAAAATATCTAATTGCCAGCCTGGATCAAAGTTTAAAAAGAATGGGTCTCGATTATGTTGATATTTTTTATCATCATCGTCCGGATCCTGAAACCCCTATGGAAGAAACCATGGGAGCGCTTGATCATATAGTTAAACAAGGAAAGGCACTTTACGTTGGAATTTCTCAATATTCGGCTCAGGAAACTTCGAAGGCCGTAAAGATCTTAAAGAAATTAGGAACTCCATGTCTTATCCATCAACCTAGGTACAATATGATGGATAGGTGGGTTGAAGATGGCCTGTTGGATACCCTTGAAAATGAAGGAATTGGTGCCATTGCCTTTTCGCCTTTACAACAGGGGATTTTAACCAATAAGTATTTAAAAGGATTCCCTAAAGATTCAAGAGCCGTAAAAGATGGCCGATATTTGAATGTAGACCAGATCAATAAGGAAATACTTTTAAAAGTTGAAAAATTAAATAATATTGCTAAAACCAGGGATCAAAGCCTGGCACAAATGGCAATTTCCTGGTTACTTAAGGATAAACGAATTACTTCAGTACTGGTAGGGGCAAGCAGTAGTGTACAGCTATTGGATAGTTTAAGATCAATAAATAATGTTGAATTTTCGACAGAAACATTACACGAAATAGAACAGGTTCTGAAATAATACTACAGGGTTAATTTTTTTTTGTTAAATATTTTGTCTTTCAGCAGGTAATTTACTTTAAAGTCAATATCTTCATTAGCCATTAGCCATTAGCCATTAGCCATTAGCCATTAGCCATTAGCCATTAGCCATTAGCTTAAACCTGTATGACTCCCATATTAAATTGCCTATCAATAGGAGCGTGATCGGCTGCTTCAATTCCCAGACTAATCCATTTTCTGGTATGCAGAGGATCAATGATTCCATCTGTCCATAAACGGGCTGCTGCATACAATGGAGAAATTTGTTTTTTATATTTCGAGGTAATGGTTTCTAATATTTCTTTTTCTTTGGCAGGTGTAATTTTTTCACCTTGCTTTTTTAAGGAAGCAGTTTCAATTTGTAATAAAACCTTGGCCGCCTGTGCACCTCCCATTACAGCCAATTCGGCGCTAGGCCAGGCACAGATCAATCTCGGATCATAGGCTTTTCCACACATAGCATAATTTCCTGCTCCATAGGAATTACCAATGATAACGGTAAATTTAGGAACAACAGAATTACTTACTGCATTTACCATTTTAGCTCCATCTTTTATTATTCCTGCATGTTCAGATTTACTACCCACCATAAAACCTGTGACATCTTGTAAAAATACAAGAGGTATCTTTTTTTGATTGCAATTTGCAATGAACCGTGTGGCTTTATCAGAAGAGTCAGAATAAATAACTCCGCCAAATTGCATTTCTCCTTTGGCATTTTTTACCACTTTTCTTTGATTCGCAACAATTCCAACCGCCCAACCGTCCACACGAGCATAAGCACAGATCAAAGTTTTTCCGTAATTGGCTTTATACTCTTGAAATTCAGAATTATCAACCAAACATTTGATAATTTTTTTCATATCGTATTGATCTGAACGGGATTTAGGTAAAATACCATAGATCCCTTCCGGATCATCTTTTGGTTTTATGGCATCTTTCCTGTCAAAACCAGCCTTATCAAAATCACCAATTTTATCTACTATATTCTTAATGATGGTTAAAGCATCTTTATCATCTTTGGCTTTATAATCACAAACCCCGGAAATCTCTGTATGTGTTACTGCTCCTCCAAGGGTTTCATTATCAATACTTTCACCTATAGCTGCCTTAACTAAATAACTTCCTGCAAGGAAAATACTCCCGGTTTTATCTACAATGATGGATTCATCACTCATAATTGGTAAATAAGCACCGCCTGCAACGCAACTACCCATTACGGCAGCAATTTGTGTGATGCCTTTACTGCTCATTATGGCGTTATTTCTGAATATTCGACCAAAATGTTCTTTATCAGGAAAAATTTCAGCTTGCATTGGTAAATAAACACCGGCACTATCCACTAAATAGATAATAGGTAAATTATTTTCAATAGCAATTTCCTGAGCTCTTAAATTCTTCTTTGCCGTAATTGGAAACCAGGCTCCGGCTTTGACCGTAGCATCATTGGCAACAACAATGCATTGTTTCTTTTTTATAAATCCTATTTTAACTACAACACCGGCAGAAGGACAACCACCATGATCTTGATACATATCGTCCCCGGCAAAAGCACCAATTTCTATACTATTGGTTTGAGCATCTAACAGATAATCAATTCGCTCTCTGGCAGTCATTTTACCATTTTTATGCAATTTTGCTATTCGATCTTTACCACCACCTTTAGCTACTTGGATGAATTTTTTATTCAGATCCGCGATAAGCAGTTTATTGTGATCTTCGTTTTTATTGAAATTGATGTCCATTGTATAATTGCAATTTGCTTATCGCTAAAATACAAAATGAAAGTTAATTAATGATAAAAATATACCCAGATAATAAATACCTAGGTAAATAATAAAATTAATTGTATATTTGCATAGAATTTAAAAATATGAACAATGAAAAATATAGTGACAATAGGTGGTAGTAACAGTAAAAATTCCATTAATAAACAATTGGCTGAATATACTGGTGGTTTGATAAAAGATATTGCATTAACCAAGGTTGATCTTAATAGTTTTGCAATGCCATTATTTTCCATTGACATTGAAAATGAGCAAGGATTTTCAAAAGGTGTGACCGACCTAAATGAAATTTTTGTCCATGCAGATGGATTTATTTTATCTCTTGCAGAACATAATGGAGCTTATTCAGCAGCATTTAAAAATACTTTTGATTGGCTTTCGCGAATAGAAGGTAAGCTTTGGAGAAATAAGCCCATGATATTATTGAGTAGTTCACCAGGAGGTAGAGGCGGGCAAACTGTTTTGGAAATTGCTTTAAATAGATTCCCACATATGGGAGGAAATATTATTGGGTCAATGGCATTTCCTTCATTTTATGATAATTTCAAAGAAGGAAAAATTGTAAATCCTGAATTAAGATCAAATTTATCAAAGCTGGTTAATGAATTTGAAAAAGCTATTTAGATATGGGAGATCTTGCCAAAGACATTAAATCAAAATTTGAAAATGAAAGAATTAAAGCTTTGATAAATATCAAATATACAGCTAATTGGCTGGATAATATTGGTGTTGAAATTTTAAAGCCTTTTAAAATATCTGAACAACAATATAATGTTTTAAGGATATTAAGAGGTGCTGGAAAAGAAATTACAGTAAATACTGTTAAAGATAGAATGATCCAAAAGTCGCCAAATTCTACTCGATTAATGGATAAGTTATGTGATAAAAATATGATCGAACGAAGACGATGTGAAAATGATAGAAGAGTGGTTTATATTAAAATATCTGAAAAGGGTCTAAGGCTTTTAGATAATATAAACTTTGATGAATTCGATATGCATATGAGATCAATTACGGAGCAGGAAGCGAAAACTTTAAATGAGCTTTTAGATAAGATCAGGTAATGGAATTATATAACTGATCGGCCTTAACATATTTTTTTTAAATTAAAAAATATCTATGGTATTGGCAAGAATTAAAATTGAATACGTATTTAAAATAATTGGATCATGAAAATAATAGAATATAAAGCAAAAGATAGAGGATATGCAAATTACGAATGGTTACAAGCTAATTATTCTTTTAGTTTTGCTAATTATTACAACCCTGAGAAAGAAAATTTTGGCGCCTTAAGGGTATTAAATGATGATGTGATACATGGAGGAACGGGTTTCGGTGAACATCCTCATGATAATATGGAAATAATTACCATCCCCTTACAAGGGTCTTTAAAACACAAAGATTCTATGAGTGAAAAATGGATTCCTTTAGAAACAGGTGAAGTACAGGTAATGTCGGCAGGAACTGGTGTGATGCACTCTGAAAGAAATAATTCGTCTACTGATTATATTAACTTATTTCAAATATGGATCATACCTGATAAAAAAGGAGTTGAGCCCGTATATGATCAGATGAAATTTGAAGTCGGAGATAGAATAAATAAATTACAGACTGTAGTCAGCTCGTATAGAGACACTGAGGACAGAAGTTTAAAAATTCATCAGGATGCAAGAATTTCAAGAATTGACCTAAGAAAGGATAATAAATTTAGGTATACTTTAAGATCAAATGATCATGGAGTTTATTTGATGTTAATTTCAGGTGAAATTCGTGTACAAAAATATTTATTAAATAGTAGAGATGCTTTAGGCATATCAAATATATCTGATTTTACAATAAATGCAATTCAGGATGCCGAGGTTTTACTAATTGAAGTGCCAATGGTTTTTTAAAATTATAGTAAAGAATAATTTATTGATTTTTCATTTCTGTTATTTTATTCATAAAATTATTAATAAATCATTATAAATTTTCCAAAGCAATGTTTAAATTTGCTTC
>Ga0209013_10003166_pt1 | contig 14715 bp, 13 predicted proteins | sample Cruoilmetagenom2_FD_187291 | JGI IMG/M metagenome (GOLD analysis project Ga0209013, IMG submission 187291) | Oil polluted marine microbial communities from Coal Oil Point, Santa Barbara, California, USA - Sample 2 (SPAdes) (version 2) | ecosystem: Environmental > Aquatic > Marine > Oil seeps ... | reverse complement strand
CATTCTAGCAAAGTATAATCCATCTCCATCATTAAACGGGAAATGACTACATACTAGAATTTTGTTTGCTCGAATTTGTTGCCCTTCCATCAGTTCTACTGTGTTTGATTTCACAGTCTTAGCACGAGATTCCTCGTAAAATTTCACACCATTTTCGATTGCTTTTTCCATTAAAGCCTTTGCATATTTTATAGGGTGGAACTGCCCTTGGTCTTCTAACTTAAGTGCTTGCTTCACTGTATAAGGGAGTCCTGTATCCTTTGTTAATGAAGCACCTTCTATTCCTAAAGTGTTATAAGCCTCCATTTCGTTTTCTACTTTTTCTATTCCGACCTCCGTATCTGCATAAATATAGGCAGGCAGTGTCTCGTAGTCACAGTGTATGCCCAATTGTTGAATTGTTTGTTTCATAAATTCTTTAGCTTCCGTATTTGCATCATAGTATAAACGTGCTTTTTCTTCTCCAAAAGTAGTGATCAGTTGCTGATAGATAGGACCATGCTGCGCAGTCACCTTGGCAGTTGTGAACCCCGTCGTTCCTTCCAATATTCGACTACCCTCCACCACTATCACCTTTCTACCACTGCTACTTAACAAATATGCAGCAGTGATACCTGTAAGACCAGCACCAATAATGACAATATCCGTTTCAATATTTTCGGTTATTTTAGAGAATAATGGAAGGTCATTGTTTGCTCTCCAGTAGGATTTAGATTCTGTAGGTAAAATTTGATCTGACAATGTGTATTTCCTCCTTTTTCAACAGTGTCTATCTATTGATGAAACTTTATTCATTTTTTTGCGTATAACAGAAAAACAGTTTTAGTAAGGGGAATGAATGTGGATACTTTTGGTTTATTTTTTGTAGGTTTTGCTCCTATTTTTATCGGCGCTATATTTGTCATAGTTTTTGGCTTAATTATTTTTACAATTATTAGTAGTTTAAAACAGTGGAATAAAAACAATAATTCTCCTAAGTTATCTGTACCCGCTCAAATAGTGACTAAACGCGCTAATACAAGGGGAGGTTCCGGAAATAGCTCCGCTTCTACCTCCTACTATATTACTTTTCAATTTGATAGTGGAGACCGTTTGGAATTACCTATTAGTGGACACGAATATGGAATGTTAGCTGAGGATGATCTTGGTATACTAACCTTCCAAGGTACTAGATATCATTCTTTTGAGAGAAAATAAAAACGTGCAGTCTCCAGATGGAGCTGCACGTTTTTTGAGGGTTACATATACTTCATACATTTTGCTGCTAACTTTAACGATCCTCTTCTTCCCAACATTCGGTGTTCTTTAACCCAGGGATTGATTTTGCATAAAACACTGGATTTTCTCCTATTTTACGTTGCTTCGTATAATCATTAAGTACTTTGAATGCTGTCCTTCCAAGTAAAAGTATCACTGCAATATTCAATATCGCCATTAGTCCCATGAATAAATCCGCTAAGTTCCATACAAGTTGTACATGTGCAATAGAACCAAACATAACCATAACTAATACAAGCATACGGTAAACGGTCATCCAACCTTTATGTGTATTGATAAATTCAATATTCGTTTCACCATAATAATAATTCCCTATTATCGAACTGAATGCAAAGAAGATTATAGCGATCGCTATAAAGTATGGCGCCCAACTACCAACATGTTCGGCCAATGAGTTTTGGGTTAACACAATTCCATCATTTTCTCCCGTCTTATAAAGACCTGCCAAAATAATAATGAATGCAGTTGCTGAACAAATAATAATCGTATCAAAAAATACCCCAAGACTTTGTACTAAGCCCTGTTTTGCAGGATGTGAAACACTTGCTGTAGCTGCCGCATTTGGCACACTCCCCATACCGGCCTCATTGGAAAATAACCCACGACGTACCCCTTGCATGATTGCAGCACCCAAAGTACCCCCTGCTGCTTCTCGAAGACCAAATGCTTCTGTAAAGATTAAGCTAAATACTGCTGGAATTTCTGTGAAATTCGTCACCACTACATACATGGCAACGAATAAATAAAATATAGCCATTACTGGAACGATAACTTGTGTGACCTTAACAATTCTATGTACTCCTCCAAATATAATGATTGCTGTTAACAGTACTAGCAAAATACCTATTACATAAGGTTGGATACTAAATACATCACCAACAGAAGCAGCGATTGTATTGGATTGGACCGCATTAAAGATAAAACCAAAGCATAGCGTTAAAAGAATACTAAATATTATTGCTAACTTACGTGTACCTAAGGCTTTTTCCATGTAATATGCAGGTCCACCTCTAAACGTATCTCCGTCCTTCACTTTATATACTTGTGCAAGTGTACTTTCGATAAAAGCCGTTGCCATACCAATAATCGCAATAACCCACATCCAAAAAACAGCCCCTGGTCCCCCAACACCAATTGCCAGTGCTACACCAGTAATGTTCCCGGTCCCTACACGTGAAGCAGTACTAATGGTAAAAGCTTGAAAAGGTGATACTCCTCCCTTCTCTTCCTTTTTTTCAACGATTAGTCGAAACATCTCTCCAAACATACGAAATTGTACAAATTTCGTACCAACGGTAAAGTATAGTCCCGCAATTATTAACAAAGCTATCAATATATAAGTCCATAAAATATCATTTGCTCCATCGACTAAACTTTCTATCCATTCCATAACCTTCTCCTCCAATTCTTTATAACTTTGTTTACATACCCTTTTTTTCCATAATAAAAACCAATAGCAGAAATCCTATTGGTTTAAAAATTTTTATTGATTACCCCTGTAATCCTTCTTCGTCCGCTACTTTTTGTAAAGCGCTTATGAATGTTTCTGTTGGTTGAGCTCCAGAAATAGCGTACTTGTCGTTTATCACAAAGAAAGGTACACCTCGTACTCCGATTTGCCCCGCTTTTGCAATATCTATACGTACATCTGCCAAGTATTCCTTGGAGTTCAAGACTTTTTCTGCTTCTTCCCTCGATAATTCCAACGATTCCATCAGTTCCAGCAGTACATCATTATTTCCAATATCTTTTCCTTCGATAAAATAAGCATGTAGCAATAACTCATTAGCTTCTTCGGCTTTACCTTGTGCGGATGCCCATTTAACTAATCGGTGTGCATCTAACGTGTTAGCAGGCTTCATATTTTCAAAATTATAATCTAGACCTACTGTTTTTGCCTGTTCTACTACTCCAGCAGTCATCGTTTTAGCTGCTTCCACCGTAGAGCCATATTTTTCTGCAAGCACTTCATACATCGTTTTCTCTGATGGTTTTGGTGTATTTGGATCTAATTCAAAGCTTTTAAATTCAACTTGAGCTTGTGAAATAAAACCAGTTTGTTCCAAAGCTTCTTCTAACCTTCTCTTACCAATATAACAAAAAGGACATACGAAATCGGACCATACTTCAATTTTCATTTTCATCATCACCTCTTCTATATTGTAATAGGAACAAATCTTGAATTCAAAATTACTGCCTTGCGGATATGAATTAACTTCCTATCCGCAAGGAAACCCACTTTCATAGCGTGTATTTAGCCAACCAGCGTAAATAATGTAAAGAGGAGCACTAGTATTCCATCACAACCGCTAGTTAACGGTATCTAGCCGAAAGTAAATGCTCGATTGGATGGGTATTTGCTCATCCATAAAGAAAAAACGATGCAAATTGCATCGTTTTCTACTTTTTATTCAGCTAGAGCTTCTGTTAAGGCTGGTACTACTTGTTTTTTACGAGATACTACCCCTTTTAGAAGTGCGGTATTGTTTACAAATGGCACGTTAAACGCAGCCTCTGCTTTTAACGCTAATTTCCCTAGTGCTAATGCTACAGAATCGTTATTTAGGATATCCGTTACAACAAAGAAGAATAAATCTAATTCTTTTTCTTGGATTTCACGTGTGATTAACTCTTCTAATTCACTTTGACGATTCATCACATCATTGACATCTACAGCGTTTACTTGTGCGATGACTACTTTGGATTCACCCATACCAAACTCTTTTGCATCTAGCGTTAGTAAGTCTTCTAAGCTCTTATCACTTAAATCTGCTCCTGCTTTTAGCATTGCTAGTCCGTACTCATCTACATTGACTCCAGCAATCTTCTCCAGCTCTCTTGCAGCTGTTATATCTTCCTCCGTGCAAGTAGGTGATTTGAATAATAATGTATCAGAAACAATTGCAGAAAGCATTAATCCTGCAATATTTGCAGGCACTTCAACGCCTTTTTCTTTATATATTTTGTTGATAATGGTTGCGGTACAACCTACTGGCTCAGCACGGTAGTATAGTGGATCGGCTGTTTCAATGTTTGCGATACGGTGATGATCGATTACTTCTGTTATTTGAACCTCTTCTATACCTTCTGCGCTTTGTTGTTTTTCGTTATGATCAACTAAAATAACCTTTTGTGCTTCTGTCGATACATTTTCTATAAACCTTGGTGAATCGAAGCCAAATTTTTCTAAAGCAAATTTCGTCTCATTATTTACATCGCCTAAACGAACTGCCTCTGCTTCTACTCCAATCTGATTTTTTAAGTATGCATAAACGATTGCTGATGTAATTGTGTCTGTATCTGGATTTTGATGTCCAAAAACGAGTACTTTTTTCATAAATAATCCTCCTAAAATCTATTTCCGTTTATATTTTATCATACATCTTTGGCGTCATTGAAAAGTAAATCCGCTAATTTATGCTTTTGATGTAGAAAATCTGCCAACGTATATTCATCTAACACCTTTAGATAGGCATTCAACGCTAAGCGTAGCGTTGTACGTAGTCCACAAACTGGTGTAATAACGCAATTATTCGTTTGACAATCAAAGCATTCGACAAGATGAAAGTCATCCTCTGTATGTCTAACCACTTGTCCTATATTAATATCCTCCGGTTTCATTGCTAAACGGATTCCGCCACCTCTTCCTCGAACAGTATATATATATCCTAGTTTTCCAAGTTCATGGGTCACTTTCATCAAATGGTTTTTTGAAATACCATATGCATTTGATATAGCTTGTATGGTAGAAAGTTTATGTTTTTCCTGTGTTCCAAGGTATATTAATACGCGAAGTGAGAAATCTGTATACATAGTCATTCTCATATTGCCACCGCCATTCTTCCTTATCATTATAACGATTATGACAAGATTGTGGTATAAATGTGTCTGAATTATTAAAGATGTATTTAATATATTGCTTTAAAAATTTAACAGGAGTATATTGTGGGTATAACAAAGAAAAGGACGTGTGTGTAAATGTTATCTCAAAAAACACTCGATATCGTAAAATCTACAGCACCTGTTTTAGAAGTGCATGGTGTAGCCATTACTACTGCTTTTTACAAAAATCTATTCGAAGCTCATCCAGAATTACTAAATATATTCAATCATGCTAATCAAGCTCAGGGACGTCAACAAACTGCTCTTGCAAACACGGTATACGCTGCAGCTGTTCATATTGATAATCTTGCTGCAATCATTCCTGTAGTAAAACAAATTGGCCAAAAACATGTAAGCTTAGGCATCAAACCTGAACACTATCCAATTGTTGGAGAGCATTTGCTTGGCGCTATAAAAGAGGTATTAGGTGATGCAGCAACTGTTGACATTATCAATGCTTGGGCAGAGGCTTATGGAGTAATCGCGGATGCATTTATAGGTATTGAAGAAGAAATGTATACCGCTACCGAATCAAAACAAGGCGGTTGGAGATTCTTTAAAGATTTTGTTATTGCTGACAAAGTAAAAGAAAGCGATAATATTACCTCTTTCTATTTGAAACCTGCCGATGGTTCAGCAGTTCCTTCTTATGAACCTGGTCAATTTATCACGATTCGAGTAAGTATCCCCGGCGAAAAATACTTGATGAATAGACAATATAGTTTATCAAAAGCTGCGGACAATGAATCTTTCCGCATTTCTGTGAAAAAAGAGGATGAAAATAACCCCGAAGGTAAAGTGTCTGTTCACCTTCATAATAATGTAAAAGTCGGAGACAAGGTAGAACTTACTGCACCAGCGGGAGATTTCGTTTTAGATCCATCACAAACAACATCTGTTACTTTTGTAAGTGGGGGGGTTGGAATTACACCGATGATGAGTATGTTTGAGACGGTTGCGAAAAATAATCCAAGTCGTCCTGTATCTTTTATCTATAGTGCCCGTAATGAAAGCTTACATCCTTTTGACAAAGATATTCGCTCTTTGATGGAAAACATGGATGATGCAAAATATGTAACACTTTACTCTGAAAGTGGCGATGGTTTCATTACAAAAGAAGTTCTAAAAGAACATGCTATTGCAAACGGGGACGTTTATGTATGTGGACCCGTTGGATTTATGGAAGCTATGATCAACAACTTATTAGATTTGGGAATTCCAAACGAAAAAATACACTATGAATTCTTTGGACCCGCAATGCAATTAGAATTGACAAAAGCTTAATAATTTTCTCGAAAAAGTGTCGCTTCTATTAAGAAGCGACACTTTTTTCGGAGTATAATTATACTTTGAGAGATATGTGAAGTTATCAACAATAATGTTATAATTAGGATATACTTCATCCTTAAGTAGAAATGATAGAAATGAGTGAATATGCTTAATGCCCAAAAATTCCGAGAGCAAATATATTCCGTTGGCTGACTTTTTTAAACAATCGACTAACAAAGAAATTACATTGACATACGTTGAAATTGAGGCAATTATTGGACATGTACTTCCAAATGCAGCTTATTTAAGTAGTAGTTGGTGGAAAAAAACAAAACCCCCTGCACTTCATTATTTCGCATGGACAGATTCTGGATATTCCGTGAAAAATGTTGATCTTGGTAAAGCAATTCATTTTCAAAGTGTTTTACATGAAACCGATGAACGAAAATCTGAGGATGATAACCAGGATATCCTTATAATTCGTGAGGCAGATTTAGAAGATGCGCGTCCTTTCATTAACTTACAAGAAACTATCTTTACGGAAACCGATTTTATGTTATTTGGAAAAGCAGATAGACAATTAACTGTCCAAAGTATACGCAAAAGTATGAACACCTGGAAAACATCCCCAAACTCTATTTTACTTTTAGCTATTATGAACGGCCAATATGCTGGCTATGTACAGTTTATTGGAGGTCCCGCTCCACGTGCTATACATCGAGCTTCTGTAGTTATTGGTGTCAAACAAGCCTTTTCTAAGAAGGGAATTGCTTCTTCACTTATGCTTCAAGGAGAAAAATGGGCAAAGGGATCAGGTATTACTAAGCTAGAACTTACAGTTATTAAAGAAAATATGAATGCTCAAAAGCTTTATAAAAAGCTTGGTTTTGAATTAGAGGGTACCCGGAAGAACGCATTGGTTATCCATGACCAATTCGTAGACGAGTATTATATGGGAAAACATATTTAACAAAAACTAATACTTCATAATTAAATAAACGGACAAAAAAAACGCCCAACCCTTTAAGATCTAAAACCTGTTTCTATTGTTTCCGAAGGGATTTGGACAGGCTTATTACTATATGATTACCGTTTGATTTTTTTAAGAGGCTGGTCGTGACTGACGTCACGACCAGCCTCTTTTTTCTCGGTAATCTTATGGCTTTTGCCTGTCCGTCGCCCTCCTACAACTTTTAGAAACAGGTTAGGTCATTTTTTGGTAACTAGAGAAAAGAGACTTTCCTAATAGTAGAGAGATGATGACAGTCTAAGTACGCGACATCGTGTCGCAACGACTGCCTGACCCGCATCGTGCGGGCCTGAAGATGCAATTTCGTTCGCTATTTCGCTTCTTTATTTAGAGAACACTAACTATCTCTTTATTTCCACTAGATAAGAGGAAATCTACTTGCTTCTCTTTCCTTACAGAATAGTATCCATAATTTTAAAGACGATTTCATTCCTATATTAACTATGCCTACTCTTATCATCTAAGCGAGAGGCTCTGCGTTATCTCTGAGTGGAGTACTACTCATTTTTATTGATTAAAGTGAAAGTCGGCGACTCCGGCGGGAAAAGCGTTAGGTGAAGACCCCCAGGAAAGACATTGGTCAAACTTTGTTTGACCAATGTCTTTGCGACGAGTAACCGCAGGAGCATATGTTTTCGTAGTGACGAGGAGGCTGTGGCAACGCCCGCGGAGGCCAACAGGACGTGGCGCTCTTAGCCTTTGTTCTCCGACTGTAACGGAAATCAGTAGCATTATTCATTCTTAAAGGTCCTGTAAAACCGGTGTTCATGCTGTTTTTTTGTATACTTATCTTTTTTAAAAACAGCAGTGGCCTAATTTCAGGTACCTTTTTGTTTTCTCGTTTTCGATACGAATGGATTATCTGTTTCCCAAAATCTATAGGGGTAATGTACAGCTTCACCGCTATTTTCAATGCCTATTCTTGGACCTGTTGATACTGACGTGACTGGCTTTCCTTCTGCTATATACAATGGTTTCTCGGTCCAATGGGAACCATAATGCTCCATGGATATACCCATGGCTTTTGTTAGCTTTCCGGGACCGTTCGTCCACTGCTTCATTGGGAGATCATTACGGAATTCCTTCATCAGGTCTAAGCCTTCTACAGGTTCTACAGCTCGTATTAGTATCGCATTAGGAATATCAGTAGGTGCCGAGACCACATTGATAAGCGTATGGGTGTGCATTTGATAAGTGTATATTAAACCTGGCTCACCAAACATAATCTCTGTCCGTTTAGTTCTTCTATTTCCAAAACTATGAGCTGCTCGATCTTCTGGCCCCATATACGCTTCCGTCTCAACTATCCTACCAATTAATAATCCACTTGGATGCTCATGAACAATATAATTCCCTAATAATTGACGTGCGATTTCTAGAGTTGGCTGTTGGAAAAAGGTAACGTCGATTGGTTTCATGTTAAATAAAACCCTTTTGTTTTGCTTCAAATGTTAGCTCTTCTCTAAACTTCGGATGGGCAATCGAGATGAGTTGTCTTGCCCGCTCTGAAATTGGTTTTCCAAACATTTTAGCTACCCCGTACTCCGTAACAATCATATCCACATCGTTTTTAGAAGTCGTGACAACCGAACCTGGAGTAAGATTTAGTTTTATACGAGAGATTTCATCATTTTTGGCTGTAGAAGTCATACAAACAAAGCCTTTTCCATCTTTAGCAAAACGAACACCACGAGCGAAGTCAGCTTGTCCTCCTGTAGACGAATAGTAATTTCCAGCTACCGTTTCGGATGCACATTGCCCTAATAAGTCGACTTCGGTAGTAGCGTTAATCGAAACAATACGTTCCTCTTTAGCAATTTCTCGCGGGTCATTCACAATACTGACAGGTAAAAACTCTACCGAAGGATTATTATGGAGGAAGTCATACATTTTCTTTGATCCATGAGCAAATGTAGCAATAATCTTCCCTTTATTCGTAAACTTTTGTGTTCCATCTATAGCACCCGCTTGTACTAAATCTACGATTCCATCGACGAACATCTCCGTATGAATACCTAAATGTCGATGATTTTTTAGTAAGCTCACTACTGCATTAGGAATAGATCCAATACCTATTTGTAGTGTGTCTCCATTTTTAATCGTCTCCGTCACATACTCAGCAATTTTCATATCCTTCTCGCCAATAGGAACTGCAACATCTTCAAACAACGGACGATCATTTTCCACAAATCCAGCTATTTGGCTAATATGAATTTGGTTTTGACCAAAAGTGCGAGGCATATGCTGGTTTACCTCTAATATAAACGGTACTGTGCCGATAAAATCACTTACGATATCTGCTTGTGTACCCAGTGAAAAGTAACCAAACTCATCCATTGGAGAAGCAACAGCCATAATCATGGACAGATTTGTAGCGCTTTTTAATATACGAGGCATCTCATGAAAATTATTTGGTACTAAGTCTACTAGGCCTTGATAGAACTGTTTTCTTGTTGCCCCGCTTAAAAAGTATGAAACATGATGTAGTTGCCCAGGAAATGCTCCATTCATATATTTTCTAGACTGCAATGCAAGCAATTGATGTATTTTTACATTAGTTAATTGGTGTGCTCGCTCTTCTAAAATATCTAACAATTTATGTGGTTCGCCATTCGTAAGTGGAAAAATAATATCTGCATTATGTGGGATTAAATCGATTACCTGTTGTGCTTTTAGTTGTTTATTGTTCATATTGGTATACTCCTATGGTGTTCAGTATTTTTCTATTTAGGTGCAGTGCGGTCATTAGAAATCCTTTTACCTCTTTAGGGTTTCTTAGAATGCATATATCTGTATTTTTTAAGTTTCTTAATATGTCGAGGGTATGTGGACGTATATCTTGTGGAAAACGCCATACCCATTTAGCAAATTCCAAATCCATTTTTTCCTGACAGCCTAGAGCCATATCTGAACGTGTTTTGCCCCGATAGATCCATGCTCTTTTGAAAACTCTATACGTGCATAATACTCTAGAGAAATCCAAAAAGACAATTAAATCTGCATAGGATGCTCGCAACTCTAACGTCGAGCCAAAATTTCCGTCAATAATCCACATATCTTTTTTAAGTTCCTCTTTAATTTTTTCTTGAAATTCCGACTTTGGTGTAGGTACCCAACCTTCATTCCAAAATAGGGTATCTAGATGTATTAAAGGCAAATCCCATTTTTCAGACAGTTGTTTGGATAATGTTGATTTACCAGCACCGCTTGAACCGATGATAAGTATGCGTTTATGCTTTAAATGATACATCCTTTGCCCCCTTTGTATAGCCATTCTCCATTTTACTATGTTTTTCCCTGTTGGCAAAACAAAACCCGCTCCTCGTAAGGAACAGGTTTTGTACTTATTCTAATTCTACTTGTTTTGTTTCTGTTCCTAGGAATATTACAGCTAATACTCCGATTACAATTGAAACACAAAAGATACCGAAAATGATTCCAATTTCATAACCAGCTGTTACCATCGTTCCCACTAAAAGCGGTCCTAAGATCCCTCCAATTCGTCCAACGGAAGCTGCCATACCAGAGCCAGTTGCACGAATAACAGTCGGATACTGTTCTGGTGAGTATGCGTATAGTGCACCCCACGCACCCAAGTTGAAGAAAGATAATAGAATTCCTGAAACCATTAATAACATCGTTGACTCTGCAGAACCAAAAACCAATGCACTTGCAGCAGTTCCTAATAAATATGTAATTAATACAAATTTACGCCCTGCCTTCTCGATTAACCAAGCTGCTGAGAAATATCCCGGTAATTGAGCAATGGTCATGATTAATACATATTCAAAGCTTTTTATAAGCGTAAACCCTTTCATGACCATCACACTTGGTAGCCAAAGGAACATGCCATAATAAGAAAATACGACTGTAAACCATACAATCCATAACATCAATGTGCGCTTCGCATATTTCTTAGACCAAACCTCACTCATGTTTTGCACAATAGTTCTAGTTTCCGATTTTTTTTCCGTATATTTAGGAGAATCGGGCAATTTTAAACGTAAGTAAATAGCATAGAATGCCGGTAATGCTGTAATTAATAAAGCAATTCTCCAACCGTAATCAGGAATAATAAAATAGGCAATGATTGCGGAAAGAATCCATCCTGCGGCCCAAAAGCTTTCTAGTAAAACAACTACTCTTCCTCTTTCTTTTGCCTCCACACTTTCTGATACTAATGTTGACGCTACTGGAAGTTCTCCTCCAAGTCCCATTCCTACAAAAAACCTTAACAGTAAGAATGCTGCAAGTGTCGTTGTTAAAGCTGATAATCCACTTGCAATAGAAAACATTAAAAGGGTAATCATAAATATTTTTTTTCGTCCTACCTTGTCTGCAAAAACTCCAAATACTAGAGCCCCTACCGCCATCCCAATAGAATTGACACTTCCTATCCATCCCATTTGTCCTGGACTTAAATTCCATTCAACCGCTAAGGCAGCAATTACGAATGATAGAATCCCAACATCCATTGCATCGAACATCCACGCTAGTCCTGCTATCCCTAATAGTTTATTTTTGGATATCTTTTTTTGTTCTTTCATAATGCTTCGTTCCACTCCTGTCTTTACACCTGTAAAGTTTTTAGTTTACTTGATTAGTATACGCATAGAATACCAAAGTTACAATACAAATTTTCCTTGTTTTTTACACTTTATTAGAGTAGAATGTCCTTTATACAAACACATATGTTTTTTTAAGAAGAACAGAGAGGCGGAAATCATCATGGCTTGGCAAGGACTAATTGAAGAATACAAAGAGTTTTTACCAGTAACAGAAAATACACCTAAATTGACTTTACTTGAGGGTAATACACCTTTAATTAAACTAGAGAATATTTCAAAAGAATTAGGCATCGAGTTATACGTGAAAGTAGAAGGGGCAAACCCTACTGGATCTTTTAAAGATAGAGGGATGGTTTTTGCAGTGGCAAAAGCAAAAGAAGCAGGAAGCAAAGCAGTTATTTGTGCTTCTACAGGAAATACGTCAGCCGCGGCAGCTGCTTATGCGGCTCGTGCTGGAATGCGTGCTGTTATTGTTATACCGGAAGGAAAAGTAGCTGCTGGAAAATTGGCTCAAGCATATATGTATGGAGCAGAAGTCATTCAAATAGAAGGAAACTTCGATGTAGCACTGGATATGGTACGCGCAATTAGCGAAACCTCACCTATTACACTAGTCAATTCAGTTAACCCATATCGTATTGAAGGTCAGAAGACTGCTTCCTTTGAAATTTGCGATGGTTTAGGTAAAGCCCCTGACTATCTAGCAATACCTGTAGGAAACGCTGGTAATATCACAGCTTACTGGAAAGGTTTTAAGGAATATAACGAGAAAAAACAAACAGGTTTACCTCAAATTTTCGGATTTGAAGCAGAGGGATCTGCTGCTATCGTACAAGGAAAACCTATTGAATTCCCTGAAACAATTGCGACTGCAATTCGTATCGGTAATCCAGCAAGTTGGAAAGGTGCTGAAGCTGCCCGTGATGAGTCAAATGGTGTCATCGAAGCTGTTACAGATGATGAAATTATCGAAGCCTATAAACTAATCGCAAGCAGAGAAGGTATCTTCGCAGAACCAGGCTCATGCGCTTCAATAGCTGGTCTACTACGTTCCGTAAAAGAAGGCAAAATTGCAGCAGGAAGTACAGTAGTTGCAGTGTTAACTGGCAATGGCTTAAAGGATCCACAAACTGCAATCGATGTTAAAGTTGCTGAACCCCATAAACTGGAAAGTAACGCTTTAGCTCTTAGCGCATTTATAGAGGAGGTGCTAGCTTAATGGTTTGGTGTATTTCTATTCCAGCAAGTACAGCGAACCTTGGACCAGGATTTGACTCCATCGGTATCGCCCTAGACAAATATTTAGAGCTTGAAGTCGAATTAGGGTCTGATTGGGAAATCATTAATTTATCGGATAATCTTCCGGTTGTTCCAAACCCACTGGACCACTTAATTGTCCAAGCTGCCGAAAAAACTGCCGAGTTACACGGTTTTTCCCTTCCTCCATGTACAGTGAGAGTGAAGAGTGAAATTCCACTTGCAAGAGGAATGGGAAGCAGTGCCTCAGCCATTGTTGCTGGTATTGAGTTAGCCAATCAAATAATGGAATTACACCTAACTGCTCAGGACAAACTAAAAGTTGCGACACTAATGGAGGGACATCCTGATAATGCAGCAGCGTCCATTTATGGAGGCTTTACCATCTCTTCTAATGCCCCAAATGGGGAAATAAATATATTTCATGCAAATCATATTGAGGCTTCATTTGTTTTATTTATTCCAAGCTTCGAGTTAAAAACAGCTATGGCTAGACAAGTATTACCAGATCATTATTCACGTCAAGAAGCAGCACAAGCTAGTGCAATAGCAAATTTGTTAACTGCCGCTTTTCTATCACAGGCTTTTGAACAAGCTGGAACTTATATGGAACAGGATGTATTCCACGAGCCTTACCGACTCGATTTGATTCCACAGAGTAAAGAGATAAAAATTGCAGCTAAACACGCAGGTGCCTATGGTACTTGTATTAGTGGAGCTGGACCTACCTTGCTCTCGCTGGTGGAAAAAGGAACAGAACAAGACTTCATCTCTAAGGTAAAAGATCAGTTCCCAGATTTCGATCTCGTCGCTGTACCTATGAATCGCACAGGCATTGTTGTTACGATCAAAGATACAGAGAATGCCCACTAAAGGAAGTTTCCACAAATCGGACTTTTATTATACGTTTCATTATAAAAGCAGTGCACCTTCAGTTGAAGGTTGCACTGCTTTTTTTAAGTGATAGGAAAGTATAGGGAAATGTCCTGTGAACACTGAGTTTGTGACACTATTAACATGGAATACTACCACTGATTGCCGTTAGGTGCAGAGCGGCGACTCCCAGTGGGAACAGCGCGAGCTGAATACTCTGGACGGAGCTTGCGAAGGGAGCGGCTGAAGTCGTGCCCACGGAAAGCGACTGCTCGGAGCTCCAATCAATGGCATATCTATGTTTTTTAAGATCCTAGCGTTTTTTTGCCCAGTTTTATATGATTAGAAGCTATTTCACCGTACTTTTTATTAAGTTAGTAGAACAAGACTTAGGGCCATTACTGCCATCCCTGCAACGAGTCCATAAATAGATGAATGGGTTTCATCATATTTTTTCGCCGCTGGCAATAACTCATCTAAAGAAATAAAGACCATAATCCCCGCTACTCCGGCAAATATTACTCCAAACATGACTCCATTTAAATAGGGCATCAGTAT
>Ga0209013_10003165_pt1 | contig 14715 bp, 15 predicted proteins | sample Cruoilmetagenom2_FD_187291 | JGI IMG/M metagenome (GOLD analysis project Ga0209013, IMG submission 187291) | Oil polluted marine microbial communities from Coal Oil Point, Santa Barbara, California, USA - Sample 2 (SPAdes) (version 2) | ecosystem: Environmental > Aquatic > Marine > Oil seeps ... | reverse complement strand
GTACCGGTTCTGAACTTTTTTGCTATACTGGCACTTACCCTGCCGCAGCAGCAACATCAAACCAATTACAGGGAAATCGTAAAACAGATCATCATCAACCCGTTAATCCTGGCTTCTCTGCTCGGAATTCTCTGGAGTTTTTTCCGGCTGCCAATGCCCACCATTCTTGACCGGTCACTTAGTATTGCCTCGGCAATGACCCTGCCCATGGCCCTGCTCTCCATCGGCGGCAGTTTTTCACTGGAAAAACTGAGAGGTGATATCTGGAAAGCTGCACTTGCCACGGCAATAAAACTGATCCTGCTTCCGCTGGTGACCACTGCACTTATGCTGTTTGCCGGTATTTCAGGCCTGGACTTTGCCATCGGCCTGCTTATGGCAGGAACGCCGACCGCAGTGGCTACCTATATAATGGCCTGTCAAATGGGAGGAGACGGTGAACTGGCAGGAACAATCGTAGTCATGGCAACCGCCCTTTCAGCGGTCAGCTATACACTGATTCTGCTCTGTTTGCAGGGTTATGTCTGAATAAATCTCAAATCGCCCGAAGTACTGGCCTCCACATACTTGCCGGAGTGTAACTTATTCAGTTACAAATTGGTGATTATGCCAATTTAGTGGACCCACCTGAATGGTTACGCCGGAGTTTTTTACTGAAGTTCAGTCAGCCGGCATCAGGTGTGGGGCTGATTTCCCCGGCAGTGGTTTCCTGTTGGTTATTTTCGTTTTCCAGCTCTAAAATCTTACTTTCAAGCCGATCTATAAGTCCGGAAAATTTTTCATCACGGAGGATGCTGCGAAACTGTTCCATATAGTTGCGAATGAGACTGACCCCCTCCACAATAATATCATAGGCCATCCACTTGTCTCCTTTCAGAATCATGATATAGGAAACTGGAATAGTCTTATTTACATCCACGAGCTGGGTCAGGACTTCGGCCCTGTTGCCCTTGATACGCTGCCTGTCAAATTCAATTTTTTTGTCAATATAGTCCTCAACCTTGCCAATATACGCATACTGCAGCAGCCTGGTAAAAAGGGTAACAAACTGATCCTTTTGCTGCTGGGACAGTGTTCGCCACTGCTTACCAAGTACACGTTTGGACATTTCATAAAAATCAAAATGTTCAGAGGCAATATCGACGATCCGCTGGCACTGTTGGCAAGACGGATCCTGTTTGAACTCCGTACTCTTCAGCTCCGCTACAATCCTGTCAAGAAACGGCCTGAGCTGTTCCGTAGGATCCGGGCTAACGGCCCGGGCCGTGCCATGAAAAACAAACGGGGTTAAACACAGAGTAACGGCAAAAATTGCCAGGTAATATTTCATATGTACTTTCACGGGGCCACCTTTAACAGGACCGACGGCACTGCTTCGGTCACAAACGTTTTTACTCGTCATACAATGGGATATTATGATCTCTGATCCTCTTTCGATACTGAAAATAGCCGTTTCGAAGTGCTACATAGGGATCAAAGCTCAACTGTTTCATATCTTCATATTCACCAAGGTGCAGCGACAGCTTATTCAGTTCCTTGCCCAGGTAAATGGCTGCAACCTCCTCAAAGCCATCAGCCCAGTAATAGTATGGCGACAGGGCAAGCCCTTCAACCATATCTCCGCTAAAATCGCGAAGTGTTGTAGGGCCGTAAAAGGGCACAACCAGGTAAAAACCGTCGCCTACCCCCCAGACAGAAAGTGTTTCACCAAGGGTTGCATCAATCGCTTCAAACCCCAGTTCCCGACCGGCAGGGTCGCCCAACCCGGCTACGCCACCGGTGGTATTGATCAAAAACCTTACCAGTACGGTGCCGGCATCGGAAAATCTGCCCTGCAAAATAGAGTTGAGAAAACGTACAGGTTCCTCGAGGTTATAGAAAAAATTGCCGACAGAACCACGAATATCAACAGGCACTATATGACTGTAACCAGTGGCCACCGGATTAAAAACCCATGTATAAGTAAAGTCATTGAACTGGAACATTGCCCGGTTAAATGATTCGAGCGGATCTTCCGACTCATCAAAGGTCAGTTCACTGTCGTAGAACTCGTCGTCGAGAAAATCAACAGTACTATCATCAGCTGCCATGGACAGACCTGGCGGAGTCAAAACTGCAGTCGCAAGCAAAAGACAGATACTGACAATGGTTACACAAAAATTTGTTTTCATAACTATTTTTTCACGTCGCCAAAGGCAAACTTGGAAATAAGAGACTCCAGATCCACCGATGATTCAGTATCCACGATAACATCCCCTGCTCTGTACTCTTCTTCATCACCACCCAGTGTAATCTGGATAAGTTTATCTCCGATAATGCCCTGTGACTTTACCGAGGCAATGGAATCTTTGGGAACCTTAATATCGTTGTTCAGCTGCAGTTCGGCCCTGGCCTGGTCATACTCACTCAAAGTGAGCCCTGTTACCGAGCCAATGGTTACACCGGCAATCTGGACTTCAGCCCCGGACTTTACACCGGATATATTATCAAAGTCCGCATACACCGTGTAGGTACGACTACCGCTGAGCCAAGGCACTTCACCCAACTGCACGGCAAGCCAGCCAAAGGCAAGAAAACCAAGTACCAGAAAAACACCAACAACAATCTCTACTCGAGAATTTTCCATCTAACATCCACTCCCGGCTGATTCAAACAATTCACCCATGGTCATCTCAGCAAACTCACGGATATAAGGTTTTTTCGAATCCCTGATCTGCTCAACACTGGTAAAGACATCGACTTCACCCCTGTTAAGCAGGATAATCTGGTCAGCCAGGTCAAAGACCTTGGGAATATCATGGCTGACAATAACCGCTGTATACCCCAGCTCCTTCTGCATACGTTCAAAAAGCTGATAAATCTCCTGGGTCATCACAGGATCAAGCCCGGTGGTGGGTTCGTCAAAAAGGACGATCTCAGGATTGAGTTGCAAAGCCCGGGCCAGGCCGACCCTTTTTTTCATGCCGCCGCTGAGTTGCGCCGGAAATTTATTTTCATGGCCGGTGAGCTCAAGTTGGGAAAGTGTTGTCATAACCCGCTGTTCAATCACCTGATCCGTAAGTTTTGTCCGCTCCCTGAGCGGCAGGGCAATATTTTCATACACGGACAGGGAATCAAAAAGAGCAGAGCCCTGAAAGAGTACACCAAACTTGGTCCGCAGGCTGCGAAGCTCTCCGCGTCGCAATTGGGTGACATCCTGCCCATCCACAAGAATCCGACCGCTGTCAGGCCTGAGCAGACCGAGTACCAATTTAAGCGTCACACTCTTGCCCTGACCACTGCCGCCGGCAATGACCGTTGTCTTACCACGGGGAATGGAAAAACTGATACCATGCAGCACAATATGTCGACGACCACGTTCTCCAAAAGATTTGACAACCTCATCAAACTCGATGGCAGGCAGCTCGGAATTGTTGATTTCAGCAGCCATTGTTACAGCAATACCGCAGTCAACAGGTAATCAAAAATAAGGACTGAAATCGAAGACATGACCACGGCCTGGGTAGTCACCTTGCTGACACTTTCAGCGCCAAAACCAACCCCCCGGATCTGCTGGACAAAATAACCGCGGCCGGTGCTGATCCAGATCAATAACAGGGCGAACACAAAAGACTTGATTATACCGAGCCGAATATCATGATTGGTCACACTCTGCATCATACCATTGAAATAGGATCCCGAGCTGACCCCCATCAGCTTGACACCTGCCAGGTAGCCGCCAAAGATGCCGACAACGTCAAACATGGCAGTGAGCAGGGGAACAGAGATCATGGTGGCAAGCAGTTTGGGCGAAATCAGATAACGAAAGGGATCAACGGCCATGCACTCCAGGGCATCAATCTGCTCGGAAATACGCATAATTCCAATCTCGGCACACATGGCTGACCCTGCCCTTCCCGCGACCATAAGTGCGGTCAGGATCGGTCCCAGTTCCATTATCAGGGTCAGGGAGACGGCCGAACCGAGCATCCCCTCTGCACCGAACTTGTGCAAAGAATAATAGCCTTGCAAACCAAGCACCATTCCAGAGGAAAGGGCAGTGAAAAAAATAACCGTCACAGATCCGGCACCGATAAAACGGAGCTGTTTCAGCAGTTCTCCGCCTCGAAATGGCCGCCTGAACACGCCGGCCAGGGTAGAAAGGAGGAAAAGCCCCATTCGGCCCATATCGGTGAGCAGGTAAAGAAACTGGTCACCAAGCCTGGCAAAAGGCTTGGCCCAGCTGGGAATATCCGGTTCTTGTAACTGTTCCTGTACCATATCTTACTAAAAATAATTGTTTTTATGGCTGTTTTACATACCACAAAAAAAAACGAATTGCATAAACAATTTATGCAATTCGTTGCAACAGTTACAGCTACTGTTAAAAAAAATCAGCAGGAGCCGGTAATGGCAGGACGCGGAAAATTATCCTGGAACTCAGTGACTACCCCAAGGGGATCATCCGCGTAATAGAGGACCATGGTCTGCAGGAACATATAACTGTCAACATCCATATCAACAAATTCAAGGGCCAGGCTGTCAGCCCCTGTTCGGAGCACCCGGGCACAGAATTTGACAACCCGGCAGGTGTGACGGCCGTCATCGTGCAATTCAAAAACGCAGAAATCACCAGCCTGAAGCGAACTTCGTCCCTCGATGCAGACGCCTCCCATACTCAGGTTGCACATTTGATCAAAGCGTTGTCTCTTGTTGTGTGCGGTCAACCACGCACTACGATCAAATGCAACTCTGGAGTAACGACGTCGTTCCCGATTATGCAGTGGTGAGGCAGTGTGCTTCATTTTCATTGGCACGCTCCATTTAAATATAACAACCTTTATTAAACTATAAACATAATCAGGATGAAATACCAGGATTTAACTAAAAAAATAATCGATAAATGGCCCGCAAAAAATAAATCAGTGAAAATCTTTACACTTACCGACAGGAACACTGCACTAACTTCATGGTAACTATTCAGATAGTGCCCTAAAGTTGGCGAAACCACTGCTCTGTAACTGTTCAGGAGCACCCCATCTTTGCCCATTGTGGTCTTCTCGAATAGCACAAGTATGCTTCAAAGACCCAAATGAACAAATATGAGGCACTCCTGAGCAGTTACACTTCATGAATGCTACGGCAGCCAATATCACTTGCCCCGGTTTCTCCGACGCAGGATCTGAAAACCGATAATCAGGCACAGGACATAGGTAAGGAGGAAAATAGAAGTGACCGACAGTCCGGAAATACCAAAACTGTTGACCGGGACATTGACAACAAAGAGGTGCCCGAAACGGGCGGTGAGCATGGCCTCTGAAAAGACCGAATTGAGCCAGGCCATGACCAGGAAAAGCGGCAGCATATACACGGTGACATAGCGGGCATAGTGGTGGGCCAGGTAGGTATTGAAATCACTGTTCAGGTCATCGTCCGTGACCCGGTACAGGGCCTCACGGCTGTACTTATCCGAGATCAACTGCAGGTCCTGCTGACGGCGGCGTTTTTCCGCAAAAAGGGCGTTAAAATGTTTCACCTTCTCTTCGACCTTGAGCACACGGCGGAGGAAAAAGGAAAAACAGGCGGTCAACACCGCAAGCAGGATCACATGCAACCAGACAGGCACGTTGAAATATGCCAGAGGCTGAATAAAGATCAGGCTGAGCAGCCGGCCAAGCAGTCGAAACAGAGGGGCGACACAGTCATAATACAGCCAGTCAAGAATGCGATTTAAACTTTCCATACAAGGATCAATCAGGTAACAGGTTCCAGGGACAGGACCAGGAACCAGAAACTCAGAACCCGGAACTCAAAAAAAATGGGGTGAACAAAATGTTCACCCCACTCACTGTACCTTACTCCTGCTCAGGATACAAATCTTAACGCATGAACCAGAGCAGCCCTGTGTACTTCATAAAGGTCAGGATCAAGGCGCCTGCCAGCATCCGTTTCAGGAAGATTTCCGGCAGTTTTTTCTGGATCTTGGGACCCACTACACCACCGCACATGGCACCGGCAGCAATCAGGGCCGCCATAATCCAGTCCGGCTGATAACCGAGCATCACGTACTTGGCAATAGCACCAATCGAGGTGGAAAAGGTACCGGCCAGGGCAATGGGCACAGCCAGGTACATGGGATAGCCGACCATGGTGGTCATGAAGGGCATGAACATAAAACCGCCGCCAACACCAAAGGAGGAGGCGATAATACCCATAACGAGACCGCCGCACAGCATCAGTAGCGGCTTGGCTACAAAGGTCTCACCCCAGAATTTCATATCGAATTTGATGAAATTAAATTTCTCAAACTCAATGGAACCCATCTCCATGGCCTTACCGGATTCCTTCGACTCTTTGACAGCAGCATTGAACTTCTGGACAATGGCCTTCATGGCCTTTTTCTTTTCAATGGCATAGGCCATGGACTCGGTAAACAGCTTGATACCGATAACCAGACAGATGATACCAAGGTAAAACTTAAACGCTGCCAGGTTCAGGTATTTGGCTGACAGGGGTGGTCCAATAAAGAAGGCACCGGTTACGATACCGATGGCAAAGGGAATGGCCACCGGGGTGGCAAATCGTTTTTCCTTGACAAAGGTCATGAGACCCGTGATTGGCGAACACATGGTCAGAAACAGGTTAGTCGGTTTAATTGTGTTACCGGCATTGATACCGATGGGACCCTTTGTGCCGATAACCGTGATCTGGAAGGCCGCGGTAAACAGACCGCCGGCAGCACCCATGATAACAAACAGCACGCCAATGATAAACGCACCACCGAAAACGATAAGCGGATTCATGTAGACGTTGGCTGTATTAAAAAAGAAACCCGATTTTTCAACGGTAAAGGTATCAACCTTCTCACCGTTGACATAGACCGCTATCAGGGTATCAGGAGCAATATTTTTGTACGGCTTCATGCTCATGGAAAACTTACCGGTCTGTTTGTCAAGAGAAAGAGCTACATCCTGATTCCACGCCTCCTGCTGCTGCCCGGCATCAGTCAACACCATACGGGTATTGCCCGCTTTGATCGGAGCCTCTTTTGATACGGTGTTGATACCGAATTTTTTCTCATGGGTAAAGGTCAGCATTTTCCATTGCGCTTCGGAATTGACCGTACCAAGCATCCCCTGTACAGCAGGATCGATATCTCCCCATTTCTTGAGCTTGTTTACTCTTACGTTATACTTAAAAGGAGGAAAGGCAAAAATACCCTTGGTCTGCCCTTTCCATGAGTCTTGTGCTGTTGCCAGCTTATCTGGAGCGTTGCTGACCACGTAGTAGATTGGTGGAATGGAGGTATCGCCAAAGGCATTTTTGCCCTTCTTCCCGTCCTTCAACCTCTTCTTTTCTTTAGGGCCGAGGGCATCGGCAGCGGAAAACATCTTTTCACTGCTGATAACCACAAAAAGATCCTGGCCGGCATCAATGGTGCCTTCAAGGCTGATTGCACTGCCGGCCTTTACTGATTTTGCGCCCAGCTTCGCTTCCATTGCCAGCGCACCTGAACTGACCAGCATGACGCTTGCCAGCACGATACCGAGTAACAGAGAAATTCGTTTCATACAGATCCTCCTTTTATGGCCGATAACACTCCGGCCAATTTTTATGAACAGATGTCCTCACACCTGGAATCCCACACCACTATCGGCTGTTTGTTGTCCACCTCCTTGTCTTCATTAGTTCCTAACAACCACCAGGCATCATTTAAATTCAACAATACTCGCGTCACCAACATACTCCTTACGTTCAAAGCCGGTCATGGTGGTCATCTTTCCGGTTAACTCACTGATACTTTTTAAGTTCCGAATAATCATCCGTACATCTTTTACCTGTTCTTCATCTTCCAGATCTTCCTCCATGAGCTGGGCCGTACCAAGGGCTGCAAACAGAGGTGAATTAATCTCATGGGCCACGGTTCCTGCCAGGTCTACAACCCCCTGCAGCTTGACCCGTTCCATCTGCTCTTCCTCAAACTGTTTTTTTGCAGTAATATCTCGTATCACTTCAATAACATACTCAACCTGTCCATCCTGGCTCAACATTGGTGATGCTGTGCGCTCTATCCAACGCACCTCACCATTCACAACCTGAGAATGAGTAAAGGTCACCGGTTTTCCCTCCTGGAATACCGTGTCAGCCGGACAGACGTTTTGGCCCTGTTCCACAGGACAGAGATCATAATATTCCATACCCAGGACATCCGCCTCAGCCTGGTCCATGGCCTCAAGAAAAACACGGTTGGCCAGCACAACATGCTTGTTCCGATCCAGAACAAGCAACTGCGGCCGGATACAGTCAAGAATATCAGTCAAAAAACGTTCATTTTCTTCAATCTGGTTAAAGAGGAGGGTGATCTTGGTGTAGGTCCTGGCATTCTGGATGGCGGACCCGCTGGCCTCGGCAACCGTGACTGCAAAATTAACCTCTGAGCTGGTAAAGCAACGATGTTCATCAGCCAGGATGCGGAGTACCCCGATTATCTCACCCCGAACCTTTATCGGCAGCGCGAGCAGCGATTTAATTCCCTCTTCCTGCATGTAATCCTTGTAACGAACCCGGTCATCACTCTGTACATCGTAAACAGCAACAGGTTCACCGGTGAGGACCATGACCGTGTTCTTTTCCTTCTCTACCTTGCCGCGCTTAAGATAAGTTTGGGACAAGCCGTTGGCAGCAACAAGCTCCAGGTAATTGGTCTGGGGATTGAGCAGGCGAATGGTACAGCCTTTGGCCTGCAGATTGACCGGCAATCGTTCGACAATGGTCTGCAGGACCGCATCCAGATCCAGGGTAGAGTTCACCAGTTTTGAAATCTCCTGGACCTCATTCATAAAATCCACCTGGTTTTCCATCTCCGTGAACATCCGGCTGTTGGAAATTGCCAGGCCCACCTGCTCGGCCAGGGCCATGGAAAAAGAAATTTCTCCGGAACTGAATACCCGGTTGGTCCTGGTCAGTAAGCGCATAATACCGATAATGGAATCCTGAAACAGGATCGGCAGGGTAAGGACTGAATTGATCCCCTCCCGGGCCGCAGCCTCCCGATCGCTGTAGGTTACATCTTGATCAAGATCCACCTTGGCTACCGGAAAACCGGATTTAATCATCTCCATGGTCTCATCAGTATCAATGGACGTTCGGGACAGATATTCCATGGACAGGCCATGGGCGGCTCCCAGGACAAAAGTGTTGGTGGAACTATCCAGCAGCCGTATTGAACAGGCATCTACTTCCAACTCATCAGGCAACATGCGGACAATGGCATCCATCACCTGCTGGTGATCAAGTACCATAGAGATCAGACGGGTTACCTTCTGGTAGATCTTGAGAAACCCCTGCTCTCTCGTCTGTGTCCCTTTTACCGTCATCGCTCTCTTAAATAATAGTAAAGGCGGGACCGACTTCTCAAGCCGGTCCCGTTTTCCAGGCCCTATGCCTTTCTGATATTGGTTTTAATGTACTTGAGCGGAGGGGTGGCAGTCCACTTACAGGCCACATTGGGCGGCATCAATACGTTGGTATTAAATCCCTTATACTGAGGATATTTTGGATCCCCTTCAAGGCCGTACTTATGACCGAAACCTCCGGCAGCGGCCAGTACGCCCTGACGAATACCCCAGGTCACCTTGGCCTTGGCGCTCACCTCCGCCCAGGGTGAGGTGATAACAACATCGTCACCATCGGCAATGCCCAGTTCCCTGGCATCCACATAGTTAATCCATATCGGATTGGTTCCGCAGGCCTTCATCAGGCCGACATTCCAGTAGGTGGAGGTATGCTCATGCTCAATGACCCGGAAAAAACCGGTGATCATGGGGTAATCCTCGTCCGGCTTCAGCTCCGGCCAGTCTTCCCATGGTTCCTTGTAGTCGGGCAGACCGTCAACGCCGTTTTCTTCAGCCAGGGGATTGATAAAGTTGTACTTTCCGGTCTTGGTATTACCAGAACAGCCGTATTCACTCGGCGGATTAAAGGAACCCCACTGCTTATACTGGTAGAATTCCTGCTCGTCGGTTATATGAAAACCAACCTTGCGCAGTTCTTCCAGACTGATAGGCTGATTGCGCATCTGATTTTCCATGTACTCGTCTTCATTCTTCCATGGAAAATAGTCACCAAAACCAAGCCTTTTGGCCAGCTCACAAAAAATTGAGACAATAGACCTGCTATCGTACATGGGATCAACAGCACGCTGGAACAGGGATATAAAAGACTCATACATCCAGTCAGCTACAATCCGGCTCTGCTCAAGATAGGTACAGTCAGGGAGGACCACGTCACAGAGCTCAGTGGTATTTGACATGTAGCAATCAATGGAACAGGAGAAATCAAGCTTCTCAATGGCCCTCTTAACAGAGGGTTCACTGCCGCAGGACATGACCGGGTTACCAAAATAACAGATCATGGCCTTCAGCTTACCCTCATCCACGTCCTTTTCAAAATAGGCAGGAATCCAGCCGCTCCAGAGATGTGCCTTGTCCAGCTTGATCTTGGGAGCATTATTGGGCGGTTTGGGCCGATCATCACCCCAGGGCGAGGCAAGTTTGAATTTTTTGATAAGTGAAGGACCGCCGGGAGCATCGAAACTGCCCACCAGGGCATTGAGGGCGATAAGGGCCTGTACCGCATGCAGGGTATTAGCTCCCTGGGAAACACCTGTCCAGGAATTCGTCGCCACATTGGGAGCGGCAATGACAAACTCATGGGCCAGCCGTTCAATGGTGCCGGCAGAGATACCACAAATCTCGGCAGCCCATTCCGGTGTGCGTTCCACGCCGTCTTCCTCGCCAAGGAGACGTTTTTTAAAGGCATCAAAACCGTATGTCCAGTTCTCTACAAAGTCCTTGTCATAGAGTCCCTGTTTAACAATCACATAACACATCCCCATGGCAAAGGCGCCGTCCGTACCCGGTTTAATTGCAATCCATTCCGAGGCCAGATTTGCCGTCTCACTGCGGCGAGGATCAACAACAACCAGCTTTGCACCACGTTTAACGGCCTTTTTAAGCTCGGTCACCTTGCGCTGACCGGCAGAAGTAGCCAGCTCATTCATCCCGAATAAAATAATATATTCAGAATTTGCGTAATCGATGTAGGGCCGTTTCTCGCTGTAATTTTTCTCATTGGCCATACGGGCCGGGTTGTCGCACATCTGGCGGTGAGTTACCTTGTTGGGCGTACCATATGCGCTCATTACCGCTTCATGACACCAGTTGTTAAAATCATTGCCCCGATGAAAGCCCACTTGGACAGGGTCAACTTTTTTCAGGTTCTCAACGGTCATATCCAGGGCTTCATCCCAACTTGCCTTACGAAATCTGCCGTTTTCCTTGATAAGCGGCGTTTTCAGACGATAGGCGCTGTAGGTATTCTTGTGGGCATTTGCCCCCTTAATACAAAGTCGTCCGCCACCCTTAGGATCACCGGGCAAGCCCTTGCAGCCGGTAATGATATTGTCTTTGACATTGACGGTCTGACCGCAGAGTCCCAGACAGATAAAACAATGTGATTTAACGGCTTTGAGTTTAGCAGGTGCAACCGTTCCCTCGGTAATGGTTACATAATCATCATCAAGCTCAAGGGCGGCAATTGCCGAACTCATATGCTCCAGGGTGTAGACATAGGCCTCATTGGTGGCCTGTTCCGACTGCATGGAAAAAGAAAACATCCGCTCGTTAAAGAGCAGGCTCATGGTAATCTGGGCCAGGCCATGATAAAAACCAGTTTGGGCGGCATTGGTCATAACAGCGCAGAATTCAACGGTCCAACCCATGAGATGGTCATTGAGGAAATTAAACTGTTCATCCTGCTTGCCACCCTTGTAAGCAGCTTTTTCAGCCAGATGACGCATGAACTCAAGCTCCACGGCAATATGATCATCAAGATCCTTATAGTCAGGATTCTTTTTCATGCCTGCCTTGTTCAGGGCCTCACGCATGGCAACCACCGGAGCCTGCATAACCAGTGGTTCACGGGTCGTGTAGCAGGACTCATAGGGAAATGCCGGATTCTGTCCCGCATTCAGAAAGAGATCTGCATATTCATAACGCAGTTCGTTGAAGATCTCCTCGGGACCGGCCCCCTTCAGACCGCTGGTCATTTTTGCCAGACCGGAACAGAAGTCATGGATAGTACAGACTTCCTGCAGCTTGATGATATGATCCATAAACTTGCTGTTGATCATCTTTTCAACCAGCCAGAGCGGGATCTCATCCTGATACATGGTGGATAGGAATTGATACATCTTTGCCCTTGCCAGATTCATTGCCTTAATGTCCACGTTCTCCTCCTGTGCTTAAATCAGTCTTATTGTTCTTTACGCAACTTATCGTTTTCATTCATCCTTTCTTTAGACAGCCATACTGCTTTTTACCCCTTTCGACTTAAGGACTTTCTCCACTTTCTCTTCCAGTTCGTCACGATCAATAGGTTTTACACAGTATTCATCAGCACCAAGACTAATTGCCTCCCGAGCCGTTTCCACAGTCGGGTAGCCTGTGAGCATAATTGCGTGCATCTCCGGTGTTGACTCTTTCAAAAGACCCAGTACCTCAACACCACTCATTTTTTTGAGTTTAATGTCAAGAATAGCCAAATCGACTTTATGTTCCCTGGCAAAGCTGATAGCTTCATCTTCCTCAGTAAAGGTGTGTACCTTATGCCCTTTTTTAGATAGAATTTTACCTATAAGTACGGTGGCATCCTGAACATCATCAAGTGCTAGAATTTCAGCCATTTTTTCCTCCTTACATTTTCGATGAAGGTGCTACTTAAAATATTTCTTCAGCTACATGCTGTATGCTTATTTACAAGACAGCCTCTGTCTCGCTGGCCACCGGTAAAATAATCCGAAAGGCCGTTCCCTGACTTGTTTCACCAGTCTGCAGGTCTTTGACCGGACTTTCAATTTCGATAGTGCCGCCGTGATCCTGAATAATTCCATAAGAAACGGACAGGCCAAGCCCCGTTCCTTTGCCGACAGGTTTAGTCGTGAAAAATGGATCAAAAATTTTGGCCTTCACGTCCTCTGGTATACCATGACCGGTATCACGCACTTGGGCTATTACATGCTGCCCCTTCGGGTCATAGCTTGTACTCAGGATGATATCTCCCCCACCTTTCTCTTCCATGGCATGATGTGCGTTATTGGTGAGGTTAACAAAAACCTGTCGCAACTTCTCGGCATCACCAACCACCTCGGGGAGATCGTTCTCAAGTTCCAGATGACCATAAATATGGTCCATATTAAGATTATGCTCGGTAACAGCAAGTACATCGGCAAGGACTTCGTTCAGATTTAAATTTTCCCTTACGCTGCCGGTTTGCCGTGAAAATTTTAAAAGATCCGCAACAATTTTTCGCGATGCCTTAGTCTGCCGCTCAATGACTTCAAGATTTTGATATGTTTCAGAATCTTCTTCAAAATCATCTTTCATCAATTGGGCATAGCCCAAAATAATCCCAAGAGGTGTATTGATCTCATGGGCAACACCTGCAGCCATCTGCCCGACTGATGCCATCTTTTCACTGGAGACCAGTTGTTCCATCATAGTCTTGACCCGGGTGAGATCCTTTGCTATCGCTTCACAACCAATCAAGACTCCCTGATCGTCATATACGGCTGTTGCCGACAGCAGGACATAGATAACGGAACCGTCTTTCTTCTTGAATTCGATCTCCCGATCTTGAATAAACCCATTTTGCGAAATAGACTGATAGTAATTGTCGACATCTCCTTTATTGCTGAAAATTTTCTCTAAACTCAGCAATGGTGCATCGAGGTTACTATAGCCAAGCATCTTCAGCCCAGACTCATTGATATCCATCAGGTTGTGTTCAGTGTCACAGAAAAACACCATATCTTTTGAGGCTGAAAAAAGATGACGGAACTTCTTCTCCGATTTGGAAAGTTCAGCAGTTCGCCCCTCAACCTTTTCTTCAAGGTTGATGTTCATCTCCTCGAGGTGAAGGTTCAGGTCCTTCATCTCCTGGGCTGCGTTTTCCAGTCTTCGGTTGGCACTCTTTAATTTTTTAGCCTTCTGCTCTATAAAAGTATATGTCTGAACCCCCTTGTGGAAGAAGATGGTAACGGCGGAAACCGATATCAACAACAGGGTATTGAAGCCGCCGGAATAAGGAGAAATTACCTTCCATACCTCCCGATTGTCAGCGAGAAAAAATAATTGTTTGACAATATGACCTGCGGCCCGTGAGATTGAAAAGGCTGCAATAAAGCAAGGAATGATAACACTCAATCAATCAGCTCGCCAACTTGTTTTAGATGGTATAACATCTCTTGATGAAATGTCACGACTTTCTTTAACTTAGGAGTATTATGCAGTTTTTATTAGGAATAACATCATCAAAGTCAGCAGAAAATAAGAAATTTATTTCTGATGTGACAAATAGTTTGACAAAAAAAACTGAGAATATAACACGAGGGCGTTCATTTTCATCGATTCTATCCTATGTTGCTGTTGATAAATATGATGCAATTTGGATTGACTGGGATTTGCTTGACAATAATTACTCAGATTTTCATAAAAGACTTGTCCGTATCAATAAACACATTCCGTTTATTGTTTTCAGTGAAGATGATAAAATTAGCGGTGAATTATGTTTTGAAAATAAAGTGTTATTTGCTGTTATTCCTAAGAGTGAAATTATCGATAAAATCCCTGAAATAATTAAACGGATCCAAAAATATAATTCATTAGTCAAAGAAGC
>Ga0209013_10003164_pt1 | contig 14718 bp, 10 predicted proteins | sample Cruoilmetagenom2_FD_187291 | JGI IMG/M metagenome (GOLD analysis project Ga0209013, IMG submission 187291) | Oil polluted marine microbial communities from Coal Oil Point, Santa Barbara, California, USA - Sample 2 (SPAdes) (version 2) | ecosystem: Environmental > Aquatic > Marine > Oil seeps ... | reverse complement strand
GGACCCTTTACTTCTTAACTCTTAACTCTTAACCTCTTGATTCGTTCGCCTCGACTCGCCGCGGACGGGAGCGGGGCGCTTCGCTCAGGATGACAGGAATTTTGCAGGCGGCTGAGATATGCAGGCTAGCTGCCGGGGGTGATGATGGCACACGGGTTCGATCTCGCTGAGCGCGAAGGAGGCGTCAGCGAGTGGCGTCACAAGGGCAACGGTCTCGAGGTGCTCACCTGCCCGACGCCGGTCGCCCCGGTGGTCGGCTTCGGGGTGGTCTACAGGGTGGGCTCGCGTTTCGAGGTGGCGGGCCAGACGGGCGCGACCCACATCCTCGAACACCTGATGTTCAAGGGCTCCGAGAGCTTCAACCGGGAGCGCGGTACCGAGTTGGCCCGCGTGCTGCACCGCGTGGGGGCGGCTTTCAACGCCACCACCTGGCTCGACCGCACCAACTACTATGAGGTGCTGCCGGTGGACCAACTGCCGCTGGCGGTCGAGATCGAGGCCGATCGGATGCGGGGCGCGCTGATCCGGGACTCGGACCTGGAGAGCGAGCGAACGGTGGTTCTCAACGAGCTCGACTCGGGGGAGAACGACCCCTTCGAGCTGCTGATGAAGTCCTCCTTCGCCCTCGCCTTCTTGGAGCACACCTACCATCATCCGACGATCGGCTGGCGCGGCGATGTGGAGCGGATCAGCGCCGAGGTCCTGCGCGGCTTCTACGACACCTACTACCACCCGGACAACGCCACCGTGGTGATCGTCGGCGACATCGACGAGCAGTCGGCCCTGAGCCAGGTCGAGAGTGGCTTCGGCGCCCTGCCGTCGGCGCCCGGCGCCTTTCCGCAGGTGGCGGTTCGGGAGGGCGAACAGCGCGGCGAGCGCCGGTTCGAGATCCACCGCGCGGGAGAGGTCGGCGGCCTGGCAATGACCTGGCACATCCCCGAGGGCCTGCACCCGGACCTGCCGGCGCTCTCGGTGCTCACCCAGGTCATGGGGGAGGGCGTCACCTCGCGCCTGTATCAGCGTCTGGTGGAGACCAACCGCTGTCTCGGCGTCCATGCCTTCGCCATGGAGTTGCACGACCCCGGGGTCTTCCAGGTCTTCGCCACCCTGGTGCCCGGGATCGACCACCGCGAAGTGGAAACGGTCATTCGCGACGAGGTGGAGGCCCTTCGATCGCAACCGCCGACGCCGGAGGAGGTGGCCCGGGCGCTCGCCCAGACCCGAACCGACCTCGCGTTCCATCACGAATCTCCCGGCCAGATCATGGCCGGGCTCACCGAGGCGGTGGCGATGGGTGATTGGCGCCGCTTCGTGCGCGAGCTCGAGCGCGTGCAGGCGGTGAAGGCCGATGATCTCCAGCGGGTGGCCACCACCTACCTCACGGACCTCAACCTCACCGTGGGTTGGTTCGTGCCCGATGGCGTCGGGGGTGAGAGCTCCGCGGCCGAGCCCGGGCCGCGCCCGTGCTTTTTCAACAAGCCCTTTGCCAAACGGGTGAGCTCGCACGAGCTTCCGGGGGGGGCGAGGCTGCAGGTGCTGGCCAACCCCCACGCACCCACCGTCACCATCGCCGGCACCCTCCGCGCCGGGCCTGCGCTGGCGCCCGACGGCCGCTTCGCCGTCCCCGGGCTCACGGCGTCGATGCTCGAGCGCGGGACCGCCGACCATGGCCGCCTCGACCTCGCTCGCGAGCTCGAGGACCACGGCTTGCAGCTCTTCGTGCAGGCCTCCGCGAGCACGCCGATGACTGTCTCTTTCTCGGCCCAGGGCCTGTCGGAGGAGCTGCCCCGTCTCGCAGCTCTCCTGCTGGAGGTACTGAGCAGACCCACCTTTCCGACCGAGGAGCTCGACAAGCTGCGCGAGCAGATCCTGGGGGGCCTCGTCCGCGAGCGCCAGGAGACCTTCGCGCGCGCCTACGCCGCCCTCACGCGCCGGCTCTACCCTGCAGGCCATCTCCTCCACCGGCGACCCATCGAGGCCCGCGAGCGGGAGGTTTCCGCCGTTCAACGGGAGGACCTCGCAGCCTTCCACGCCGCGGTCTACGGCCCCGCCACCATGGTGCTGGCGGTGGTCGGGCAGGTCGAGGCCGAGCGGGTGGCCTCGGTGTTCGCGGAGCAGCTGGCGGGATGGGGGGGCGCCACGGCCGCCGAACCGGCGCTGCCCGAAGATGAGGAGCCCGCGCCCTCCGAGGAGCTGATCCAGATTGCCGACCGGCCCAATCTGGAGGTCTTTCTCGGCCATCGCGGCAGCCTGCGCCGCGGCGACCCGGAGTACCCGGCGGCGGTACTGGCCAACTCCTGCCTCGGACAGTCCACCCTCACCTCGAGGCTCGGGATGGTGGTGCGCGACCGCGAGGGTCTGACCTACGGGATCTACAGCCGGTTCTTCGGAACCCTCCAGCTGGCTGGACCGTGGGCGACCTTCTTCGGTGTCTCGGCCGCCAACCTGGAGCGGGCGGTGGACTTGAGCCGGGCGGTGATCTCGGACTACGTTGCGGAGGGCCCGACCGAGGAGGAGCTGGCGGACGAGCGGTCGGCGCTCTCGGGCGCCTACCGGGTCGGCCTGGCGACCAACGCGGGGGTGGCTCGGGAGCTGGTGACGACCCTCACCGCCGGTGAGGACGTGGCCCGGCTCGACCACTACCCCGAGCAGCTGCTGGCGGTGGACCGCGAACAGGTAATGGCGGCGATCCGCCGGCACCTCCACCCGGAGCGTCTGGTGCTCACCGCTGCCGGTGACCTGGAGGGCTGACCGGGAAAACACCGGGTTAGTTTTGAGTTTTGAGTTCTTAGTTTTGAGTTATCGGCGCGAGGAAACGGCTTGGTGACTCGACGCGGATTGCCCGCGTTTGGCCGTCCGACCGCGGGTAGCTCCTGGCAGGGTATCCGTGCCTGGGCGCGTTACTTCGGAGGTGCCTGGCTCCCGATGTGACGATGTCCTCATCGTCACATCGGCGTGCCTGGCATCCTCACGGGCAGAGTTCCTATTGAAAGGGCGCGCTCCGGTGACGCGCTGCTGAATTCAAAGCGACCTTCTGTCGTCGCGCTCTCCGAGGTTGCCCCCTCCGACGATATTTGGGACTCAAAGCAATGCCTGATTCAGCGCGACGCTCCCAAAATCGTCGGAGACGGCACGCCCGAAGTAGCGCGCCCTTTCCTGAATTCAAAACTAAAAACTAAAAACTCAAAACTCTTGAGTGCTACTCCCAATCAACCATGAGGTGGTTGAGAGAGCAGTCCAGGAGGGGGCGGAGACGCTCGTCGAGGATCTCCTCCACCTCGCGCAGGCGGTGGCGGCGGGAGGGGTGGAGCAGCACCAGGTGGCGGCAGCCGAGTCGATCCACCCACGGCAGCAGGTCCTCGAGGTGCATATGGCCGAAGCGGGCGGCCCGTTCCCGGTCGGCGGGCCGGTAGAACGAGCACTCGATGAGCAGGACCTCTGCGCCAAGGACCTCGGGGTGGTCGCGGAGGAGTCCGGGCCCGCTGTCGGCGCAGTAGGCGAGGAGGTCGATGGTGAGCTCTTCGGTGACGGTCTCGCCGGCCAGCCGGCGACGGGCGATCTCTTCCCCGGGGAGATCGGCGAGCGCGGGCAGCAGGTGATGACGGCGCCACAGTAGGCGCGCGCCGAGGGTGGGTACCCAGTGGTCGGTCGAGAAAAAAATGAGCTCCATGTCCCTGCGGAAGGAGTAGGTGCCACCGTCATCCACCGGCACGAGGTCGATCGGGTAGGGACGACCCCCTTCGAGACTGGCGTGGGTGGCGAGCAGGCTCTCGACCTCGGCCGCGATCGGACGCGGGACCACGAGGGTCGCGGGCCCCATGGACTGGAGGAACCGCTGGCTTGCCCAGTAGGCGACCCCACCCAGGTGGTCCATGTGGCCGTGGCTGATGACGACCGTGGACATGGGTGGCAGCGCCCGGTGGGGGCGGCCCGCATCGAGGGCGAGATGAAGCTGCGGCAGCAGAATCAGCGTGCCCTCGCCGGCCCGCGAGCCTCCGGCGAGGGTCAGAGCGCCCCAGGTCGTCTCGATCTGAAGCCTGCGCAGGCTCATACCCTCACTATCCGCCGGAACCGCTTATCTTAGGTACCAGATAGAAATTGGGTTGTGCCTTGCTGTCCGGAAGGTCGACGCGGAGGGTCCAGTCGCTGCCCGGCGGCAGGTTCCTGGTGAAGCTGGAGGAGCCGAGTGCGCCGAACTTGGCGTCCACCAGGCGGACCCCCAATGTTCGATGGCCCGACGGGGCGAGGATCACCCGTTTGACCGTGCCGCGGCCCCGGCGTTTGAAACCCAGGAAGCCCTTGCTCGAGAAGTCGAAGGGCACCTCGGCCAGTAACTCGCCGTCGAGGGTGACCGAGACCGTACCGGCGCCGATCGGGGAGTCGAAGTAGAGAGTGATGCGGGAGATGCCGGGTGTTGGTCGCGGGCTAGGTCGCATGGGCGCGGCCCCGGTCTCTCCACCGCTGGTGCGGGGCGAGGTGGTTCGGGGGGAACGCCGAGAGGTACTCCGCGCCCGCTCCTCCGACAGCTCGAGGAAGCTCGCCGCGATCTCGTTCATGGAGTCGAGTTCGAGCGCTTCACGAAAGCGATTGGCGGCGCTGCCGTAGCTGCCGCGGCGGTACAGTCGCCGGCCCTCCGTGACCAGGGTGGTGACCCGTGCCTGGTTCTCCGCGCTGGTGCGCTCCTCTTCGAAGCCGAGGCGGATCGAATGGGCGAGCCGGCGCGCTGCGGGGGAGGATGGCGCCTGGTCGAGGGCCGCGCGGACGGCGGTCTCCGCCGCTGGGAAGTCCCGCGCGAGCAACCGGCTCTGCGCGGTCTGGAGCGAGCTGACGACCCCGTTGAGGTTGATGATCGACGCCTCCGACGGGGCGATGAATGGTCCGCGGTCGAGCTGTAGCCGCAGCCCGAGCACCATCGCCAGGAAGAGGAGGCCTGGTGCCAGGACGATCATCCATGCCCAGCGTGGCGCCACCTGCCAGTGCATGAACTCCGGTAGCGGCTTCTGCATCCGCGCGCGCAGCCGCCCAATGCTGGTCAATTCCTCTCCAAGGGCCTCTGCCGCAGCCCCCGACGCGCGTTGCCCGACGTGGATGCGGGTCTCCAGGTCGGGCTGGAAGACGCCGGTGCTGCCGACGTCCCCGGGCTCACGCTGGACCAGTGATCGGGCGAGAGCGGCGAGCACCTGCGCCAGCTCGCCTCCGGTCTGGAACCGGCGCTCCGGATTCTTTTCCAGACACTTGAGGACGATCGGGTTGAGGGCGGCCGGAATGTCCTCGCCGAGGGTCGACGGGATGGGACAGGGCGCCTGGACAATGCGCAGGGTGACCTCGTGCATCGTCTCCCCGTTGAAGGGGCGCTGCCCGGTGAGCAGGGTAAAGAAGACAACTCCGAGAGAGAAGAGGTCGGAGCGCCGGTCCACCGTTTTGCCTGTGATCTGCTCGGGGGACATGAAGTTCGGCGTGCCGATGAACTGCCCGTCGACGGTGAGGTTCGAGGTTTCGAGGCGGGCGACCCCGAAGTCGGTGATCTTGGCGGTTCCGTCGCGCGTGAGGATGATGTTGGCGGGCTTGATGTCGCGGTGGATCACGCCCATCGAGTGGGCGTAGTCGAGGGCGAGGGCGACATCGGCGGCGATCCGGGCGGCCTCGGAGGGACGAAAGCGCTGGCCCGATGCCGCCACCTGCTTGAGGTCCCTCCCCTCGATGTATTCCATGGCGATGTAGACGAGGCCGGACTCGGGATCCTCGCCGACGTCGTGGACGGTGACGATGCCGGGGTGGTTGAGCCGTCCCGCCGCCCGCGCCTCCCGGATGAAGCGCTCACGGAACTCGTCGGCGAAATTGACATCCAGATCCACACGCAGCGTCTTCAGTGCGACCCGGCGGTCGATGATCGGGTCGCGGGCGAGGTAAACCACCCCCATCGCCCCGCGGCCGAGGGTCTCGAGGATCTCGTAACGGCCAACCTGCGTCACAGACATCATGATCATTGTATCGTTGCCCGCTCGTCATCGTTGTGAGCTAACCAGATAAGTACTCCTCCGGCTTTTCCGGAGGTATCTGACGAGGCGGCGTGGGAAGGGAAGTGCCGATCTGGCGCTGGGCGGGCCGAATCGACGCCGACAGCGGCCCCATCGAGGGAGCGAGAGTGGGCATAATCCTTGCTTTTCTTCGCCCGGAAGCCTTTTGGCTTACGGGGGAATTATGGAAACACGAGCGACAGAGATAGACATCGATCGGGCGGCGGCACGGCTTGGAGAAATCCAGCGCGCGGTGTCGGAGGTTGTGGTCGGCCAGGACCGCCTGGTGGAGTTCCTGCTGGTGGCGATGCTGTGCCGGGGGCACGTCCTCCTCGAGGGCGTCCCCGGTCTGGCCAAGACCCTCACCGTGCGCACCCTGGCGGGTGTGATCGGCGGCGCCTTCCAGCGGCTGCAGTTCACACCGGATCTTCTGCCCGCGGATGTCACGGGGACCCAGATATTCGATCCCAGGACCTCGCAATTCGTTCCGCACACCGGTCCGATCTTCTCCAACCTGGTGCTCGCCGACGAGATCAACCGGGCGCCGGCCAAGGTGCAGTCGGCCCTGCTCGAGGCCATGGAGGAGCGCCAGGTCACGATCGGCGATACGACCCACGATCTCCCCGATCCCTTTGTCGTGCTGGCGACCCAGAACCCGATCGAGCAGGAGGGTACCTACCCCCTGCCCGAGGCGCAGCTCGACCGTTTTCTCTTCAAGGTGCTGGTGGACTACCCCGCTCCGGAGGAGGAACGACGGGTCCTCGAGTACCACCTGGCCGAGGCTTTCCCGCGCCCGGTGCGGACGAGCTCCCTCGAGGAGCTGCGGGAGCTCGAGGGGGTGGCTCGAGAGGTCTACCTCGACGAGCGCATCCGGAACTACATCGTGAACCTGGTGACGGCAACCCGGCGCCCCGCCGAGGTTGGACTCGGGGATCTGGTGCCGCTGCTGGCCTTCGGGGGATCGCCCCGCGCCTCTATCGCCCTTGCCCTCGGAACCCGTGCCCTGGCGCTGGTCCGCGGCCGTGCCTTCGTCACCCCCGAGGATGTCAAGGAGCTGGCGCCGTCGGTCTTGCGCCATCGGCTCGTCTTGACCTACGAGGCCGAGGCCGAAGGCGCGACCGTGGAAGAGATCATCGAACGGATCCTGCTCGCGGTTGAGGTTCCCTGAAGGTGGACCTCTTCGGTTACCTCGGGCGGCCGCGGCCCCTGGCGCCGGCGCGGGAAGCCGGAGCGGAGCTGCGCGCCCAGGTGCGGCGGCTCGAAATCCGCGCCCGCCAGGCCATGGAGTCGGGGCTTGCCGGCCAGTATCAGAGCGCCTTTCGCGGGCTCGGCCTGGAGTTCGAAGAGGTGCGAGAGTACCGCGCCGGCGACGACATGCGGACGATTGACTGGAACGTCACCGCCCGCAGCGGATTCCTGCACGTCAAGCGCTACCGCGAGGAGCGCGATCTCACTGTGCTGTTGCTGGTGGATCTCTCCGCCTCCACCCGTTTCGGCTCGGGGGTGATGACGGTGCACGACCTCATCGCCGAGGTCGCCGGGCTCTTCGCCCTCGCCGCGGCCCGCCGCGACCGAGTGGGAGCGATCCTCTTCGATGACGGCGTGCGGACCGTGATCCCGCCGCGCATCGGATGGAGCCATGGGCTGCGGGTGGTGCGCGAGGTCCTCGGCGCGGAGCCTGGTGGGCGGGGTACCGCCATCGGCGACGCGGTGAGCTCGGCGGGCCGGCTGCTCCACCGGCGGGGCGTGGTGATCATCCTCACCGATCAGACCGGCGCCCTGCCGCGGCGCGAGATCGTGGCCCTTGGCGGCCGGCACGAGGTGGTGGTGGTGCGCGTCACCGATTCCCTGCTCGAGCAGGGGCTCGACGGCGGCGCCCTGCCGGTGACGGATGCCGAAAGTGGCCGGCGGGGGGTGGTGCGCGGACGGGGGCGGGTGACTCCCCAGGCGCCACCGGCCGGAGTAGACCTGATCGAGCTCAGCACCGGCCGGGACTACCTGCCCGCGGTGCGGGCGATGCTCGAGGGGCGGGAGAGACGCCGTGTTCGCTGATTCCGCGCGCAGGGCGCTACTGGCCGCGGTTGTCCTGGCCGCCGTCGCGGCCGCGGCTGCGGCCGCGGCCGAGGGACCGCCGGCGCTCGACGTGACGGTGCCGAAGGGAGCGGTGAGCGTCGGTGATCGGGTTTTCGTGCGCGTGGCCGCGCGGGGCGGCGAGGAGCTGATGTGGGGCGAGGTCCGAGTTGCCGCCGAGCCTGGGGGAACCTGGGAGATCGTGGACGGACCACGCGAGATCGAAGGCGCCCGCCCTCCCGTCTGGGAGCTGGTGCTGGCGCCGATGGCGGTGGGGGAGATCGAGCTGCCTACCGTCAGCGCGGTGGTTCGGCCACCGGGGGGCGAGGCACGCGAGATCGCAGCGGTGGGACCGGCGGTGGTGTCCGTAGCCTCGGTCCTGCCCCCCGATGAAGACGTAGAACCTGCTCCGCTCCGCGACCCGCTGGGCGTCAGCGGATTTCCGTGGGAGTGGGTGCTGCCGTTGGCGGTTCCCGCATTAGGCCTCGCGGCCGTTCTGGCTGGATGGAGACGCCGGCGACGCCACGCCCTTGGTTTTCTCGAAGCGCCGCCGCCGGCGCCGCTCGACGAGCTCGAGGCGTTGCTGGGGCAGCTCGAGGAACGGGTGGGTCGCGAGCCGGCGGAGGGTGTGTGCGACCGGCTCGCCGGCGGGCTGCGGCATTTCCTGGAGCGGCGCAGCGGCCAGCCCGCAGAGGAAATGACCTCCTTCGAGCTGCGCCTGCTGGCACGGCGATTGGGATGGCCGGAGACGGTGCGGCGAGGTGTTCAGGTGGTAATGGGGGTAGCCGACGGGATCCGCTTCGGCCGCCTTCCCATCGCTGAGTCCGAGCTGCTCGGGGCGATCGAGACGGCCCGCCAGACGGCGGGCGGGCTCGAGGAATTTCTCACGGCCGAGGAGGAGGGAGAGATCGAGGAGGCGGCGGGATGATGAGGCTGGCTGCGCCTGCATGGCTCGCCCTGGCCGGGGTGGGTCTCCTCGCCGTCACGGTGTGGATCCTGCGTCGGCGTTGGCAACGTTTTCCTTTTCCGTTGGATGGGAGAACGGTCGAAGGCCGGGGTCGGGGCTTCTGCTGGACGGCGACGGCCGGGGTTCTGGCAGCTTTCACCTTTGCGCCCCTGGCCGTCTCGCTGGCGCGGCCGCAGGAAGTGCTCTCCAGGCATCTCGAGCATGCGGAGGGGGTGGATATGGTGATCGCCCTCGACATCTCGGGTTCGATGGCGGCCCTCGATTTCCAACCCACCGACCGCCTCGGGGTCGCGAAAGAGGTCATCGGGCGGTTTCTCGACCGCCGGCCCCACGACCGCATCGGCCTGGTCGTCTTTGCCGGTGCGGCGGTCACGATCTGTCCTCTTACCCTGGACCACGATGTCGCCAACCATCTTCTCGAGCAGATTGGGTTGCGGTCGCTCCCCGACGGCACCGCCATCGGTCTGGGTATCGGTACGGCCGTCAATCGCCTGCGGACCTCGTCCTCCGATTCGAAGGTCGTGGTGCTGGTCACCGACGGTTCCAACAACGCGGGCCAGCTCGACCCCATGACGGCGGCCGAGCTGGCGGCCAATGAAGACATCACCGTGCATACGGTGCTGGTCGGACGCGGCGGCGAGGTGCCGATTCCAGTGTGGCAGCGCGATCCGCGGACCGGACGCGAGCACTCGCAGATCCGGCGAGTGAAGGTCGACGTCAATCCAGAGCTGCTCGCGGAGATCGCACGCTCGACCGGCGGCGCCTCCTTCCGGGCGCGTGATCCCGAGGCCCTCGAGGAGGTCTTCGGCGAGATCGACCGTATGGAGAAGACGGTCTTCACCTCCACCCGGTTGGTGCGTTATCGCGAACGTTTCGAACCCTGGGCGCTGGCGGCTCTCGTGCTCCTGGTGGCGGGCACGGTCCTGGAGGGCGTCGCCGGGAGGACTCCGTGGTGAGCTTCGCGGCGCCCGATTATCTATGGTTGCTGGCGGTGCCGGCGGCGGCAGCCGTGCTCGCCCTACTCCGTCACCGCAGGCGGCTGGTCCTCCAGCGGCGTCTCGCCTCTCCGGGAGTGTGGCTCCGTTTGCTTGGAGGAACGCCGGCTACCGGGATGATGCGGCTGCTGGCATGGGCCGGTGCGGCCGCGCTCGTCGTCCTGGCGCTGGCGAGACCCCAGTGGGGAGAGTTGCCGGGCGAGGAGTCGGTGCGCACCCGCGATCTGGTGGTCGCCCTGGATGTCTCCGACTCGATGCTCTGCTCCGACCTTCGACCTTCACGTCTCCTGCGCAGTCTGGAGGCTCTGACCCGCCTCCTGCCGGAGCTCGAGGGCAACCGCGTGGCGGTGGTGATCTTTGCCGGTGAGGCCTATCCGCTGGTTCCCCTGACGACCGATCTGAGCGCGGTGGCGGTGTTTCTCGACGGCGTGCGGCCGGGGATGGTGGCCCTCGCCGGATCCAACCTCCAGCGTGCGGCCGATGCCGCGTTGCGGTTGCTGCCCGAGGAGGGGGAGGGGCGTGTCCTGCTCCTCTTCACCGATGGCGAGAACCTCCAGGGAGACCTCGAAGCCGCGACCGCTACCCTCCGCGAGGCCGGCGTGGGCTTGCTCGGAGTGGTTGCCGGCACCGAGCGCGGCGGACCCATTCCCGAGCCCGGTGATGACGGAGGCGTGCACTACAAACGGGACGCGGATGGACAGCCGGTCGTCACCCACGCCCACCCGGAGGTGCTGGCGGAGATCGCCGATGAAGTGGGCGGAGAGGTCATCAGCCTCGAGGATCCTGAGGTCGTGCGGGAGATCGCGGAGGCGGTTGCGCGGCTGCGCTCACGGGAGGTGGAGACCACCCGTACCGTGCGTCGGATCGAACGCTTTCCCCTGTTCTTGGCGGGCGCCGCCCTCTTCCTGCTGGCCGGGTTTGCGATCTCGCCGTGGCGGCGAGCGGCTGCTGTCCTGTCGCTTGCCCTGGTGCTGGCTACGTCCCAGGCGGGTGCTGGTCAGGATGCCTCGCAGGCAACCTCGGCGCCGCGTGTCCAGCCCCCCCCCGCAGCGGAGGCGGGGGAGGCCCCACCTCTGCCGCAGGCGTCGTGGTGGCAGCGGCTGATTCCGGGGGGCAGCCGCCGGCTTGCGCGCCGGGGGGTAGCGCGATGGCGCGCGGACGACCTCGAAAATGCGACCCGTGACTTCTCGGGCGCTGCCGGGCTCGATCCCGAACGACCCGACCGCCTCTTCGATCTCGGCACCGCTCTCGCCGCCGGAGGGCGGTTGGAGGCCGCCACGCCCCTCCTCGATCGTGCGGATGAGGGTGGGGTGTCGGGGGCGGCCTATAACTCGGGCACCGCCGCGCTCGAGCAGGCACAGGCGGAGGCCGCCGTGAACTGGCTGCGCCGGGCGATGCTCCGAAACCCCGATGATGTCGAGGCTAAGCGCAACTACGAGCTGGCGTTGCGATTGCGCGACGAGCAGCAGCAACAACAGCAACAGCAGGATCAACAAGATCAGCAAGATCAGGAGAACGAGGAGGAGAGCCAGGAACCCCGGGACGACCAGGACGAGCAGCAGCCGACCCCCACCCCGTCGGCCGGGCAGGGTGCGGCCCCCACCCCGACCCCCGATCCCAACCAGCCACTCTATTCTGCCCTCGAACGTACGGAGGCCGAGGCGCGGGATGCAATGCGCTCGCCGACCCCTCAGGTCGGGAAGGTGGAGAAGGACTGGTGAGCTCACGGGCTGTTCCCATCGGGGCGACGAGTCGTCTCCTGGTGATCCTCCTGGCGGCGGGGGCGGCGGCCGCCTCAGCGGCGGAGCCGAGCCTCGATGTGCATCTCGATCCGCGGAAGTTTGGGATAGAGGACGTCGCCAGATTGGTGGTCCGGGTCAACGAGCCGCCGTCGGGAACCCCGGCGCCCGACCTTGGCCGGCTGGAAAACCTCGAGGTGATCTCCGGCCCCTCCGTGGGGACCGAGTTCTCGTGGGTCAACGGGAGAGCCACCCGCGCCACCAGCTTCACCTACGTTCTGCAGGGGTTGGAGGTCGGTCCCGCCTCGGTGGGTCCCCTGGTGGTGGCGGTGGGTGAGGTCGAGTTGCGCTCTGAGGTGGTGCGGGCGGAGGTCGTCCCCGGAAGCGTGGCGCCGCCGCGATCGGCCGGCCGCCGGTCGCCGTTTTCTCTCGATCCGTTCAGCGATCCCTTCGCTCGCCGGCAGCCTGCAGGAAGCGCGGCTCGGGTCGTCTTGCGCCAGCTTCTGAGCGCGCGGGAGGTGGTGCTCGGCCAGCCGGTCCTTGTCACCATCGTGCTTGACACAACGGCTGGAGGTGTGGACGGTTTCGAGTGGCTGGCGGCGCCATCTTACCCGGGTTGGTGGGCGCAGCGGGTCGAGCCGCCGGAGCGGATTACCAGCGAAGTGGTGGAGGCGGACGGCGGTCGCTTCAACCGATTTGTCGTGGCCCAACATGTTCTAGTACCTCTGAAAACGGGCGGGTTGCCGGTGCCCGAGGTGCGGGCGCGGATCGGCTATCGCGCCCGGAGCGTTTTTGCGTCGCAGCAGGTGGTGGAGCGGGGTACGCGGGAGGCCACTGTCGAGGTCGCCCCAAGGCCGCGGGCGCCGGAAGGCTTTTCCGGGGCGGTGGGCGACCTGCACTACACGGCGAGCCTCGAGCCCGTCACCATCGCCTTCGGTGAGTCTGCCGTGCTGTCCATCGAACTCAAAGGCAACGGCAACCTCCCCCTGGTCGAGGCCCCGGTCCTGTGGCCCGGCTGCCCGGACTGTGAGAGCTACCCTCCCGAGGAGGAGAGCCGGGTGAAGGTCGACGGGACCGGCATCCATGGGAGCCGCACCTGGCGGATGACCCTCGTGCCCCGAAGCTGGGGCGAACTCGACCTGGAGCCGGTGATGCTGGCCATCTTCGATCCGGCTGCGGGTGTCTACCGCAAACAGACCTTGGGCCCCCTCCATCTCAGCGTCAGCCCGCCGCCTCCGACGCCCACGCCACCGGTGCTCGAGGAGGCTCCGGCGTCGTCGCAGGGTACGGCTGACCGGGAAACCGGACCGGATGCTCCTCGGGAGAGAGGGGTTCCTCAATGGGCGTGGATCGTGGGCGCCCTGCTGGCGGGCGTTCTCGGAGGTGGTGTTGTGACGCTGCTCGTGGCTCGCCGCCGCAGGGTGAGCCTGCCGCCGCGACGGCAGGGCGAAAGCCCGGCCGAACGCGCGCGGGAGCTACAGGTGGCTCTCGAGCGGTGGTGGTTCGACGCCCGCTCGCGCGCCAAGGGGCGGGTTCTGGAAGAAGAGATGCAGCAGCTCCGCAAGGAGCTGGAGGCGGTACGCTTCGCCCCCGGCAGGGCGGACCATACGCAGACGGTCGCCGAGCTCGAGGAGCAGGTCCGGGTGCTGATGCGCCGCGCGTGAGAAGGCCTGCGGACAACGCGTGATAAAGTTAAAAGATGGGCCAGCCAGAGGTTTACAGCCTTCCTCCGGATGATCTCGAACCCTTCCTCGATCGACGAAGATACTCGGCCTTCCCCGTGTCGCAGCTGCACCTGCCCTTTTTTCTCGCTGAAATTCTGAGCAAGGCCAACGACTTCGTACCCTCCACGGCGGGCTCCATTCTCATGGACCGGCCGGGAGAGCGGGGGGAAACCCCAGCCGAGATTTCCCTGTACTTCGTAGCGGCCTTCGGCCCTTCCGCAGGGGAGCTGCTCGGCAAAAGCCTGCGCGCCGATCGAGGGGTTGTCGGGCAGGTCTACCGCACCGGCGAACCCTACTTGATGACCGACCCCCAGAACGACCCCAACTTCTACTCCAAGTTCGACGCGGACCACGAGTTCCGGACCACCGGAGTTGTGGCTGTGCCGGTGCGGATCGAGAGAGCGGTTTGCGGCGTGCTCGAGCTGCTCAACCGTTCCGACGGCGGGGCGTACGCCGAACGCGATCTCCAGATGCTCGAGATCTTCGCCCGTTACACCTCGATCTCCATCGAGAATTTGCTCGACGCCCAGCGGGCCAACGAGATGGCCCGCCGTGACGATCTCACCGGTCTTTATAACGACCGATTCTTCCACCACCGGCTGAGCGAGGACCTGATCCGCGCCGATGTCACGCGGTCGACCGTCGCCCTCCTCTTCTTGGATCTCGACGACTTCAAGGGAGTCAACGACACCCACGGCCACCTCGCGGGCTCGCAGGTGCTCAAGGAGTTCGGCTATCTGCTCGATCGCACTGTGACCACCGAGGGAGCGACTCTCGCCCGCTACGGGGGCGACGAGTTCGTGGTCATTCTCCCCGACCTGGACATCGAAGAGGGGTGCGCGGTGGCGGTGGAGATTCAGGAGGCGCTCGCCGAGACCACCTTCCTGCAGGGGTCCTTCACCTGGGCCGAGGGCCCGATCTACTGGCGATCGCCCCTCACCTGTTCCGTCGGCGTGGCCGTATACCCCCGCCACCTGCCGCGACAGGGGACCACCGACATGAAGAAGAACCTTCTCCTGCGTGCGGCCGATCTCGCGATGTACGAGGCCAAGGAGAAGGGGAAGAACCAGATCCAGATCGCTGAGTAGACACCCGGTGAGGTAATCGGGCTAGGAGCGTGTAGGGGATAGAGTCAGCGGCGCCTTTCGGGTGCCGTGAAGGCCCTTTTTCGTTGGATTCTCGGCCCGTACTCGAAGTACTGCTCCT
>Ga0209013_10003163_pt1 | contig 14719 bp, 7 predicted proteins | sample Cruoilmetagenom2_FD_187291 | JGI IMG/M metagenome (GOLD analysis project Ga0209013, IMG submission 187291) | Oil polluted marine microbial communities from Coal Oil Point, Santa Barbara, California, USA - Sample 2 (SPAdes) (version 2) | ecosystem: Environmental > Aquatic > Marine > Oil seeps ... | reverse complement strand
CTAAGAGGCTGTCCGAGAATAGACTTCTACTGCGATCGGCTGCAAATTCTGATGGCTGCGTTGTCAAGCCTAAAACGTCCTCAACGTAGGCTACTGCTACGTCTACGTCCGTTTTGAGCTTGTCGCCTTGCCCTCAAAATTTTCGCTCGATCTCGCTACGAAGCCATTCTCGGACAGCCTCCTAGAAAAGACTTTTTTGGTTTTTCAATGAAAACATGGTCAAATGAAACGTACGCTTGGCTGGCTCTATATATGATTCCTGGTCTGGGGAACAAGGCCTTTAAGAATTTGATAGCCAGGTTTGAAACTCCGGAGGCTGTCTTTGAGGCAGACATTGATAAACTGAGCGAAGTCGAGGGAGTTCATGAAAAGATCGTTCATAAGATTGTTCATAGACAATGGGCCTTAGACCCTGAAGAAGAAATAAGGAAGGTGAAAAAATGTAATGCTCGAATTATTACCTTCAAGGACAATTCCTATCCGAAGCTTCTGAGGCAAATTCATAATCCTCCTATGCTAATCTATGTTAAGGGAAAAGATGTTCCAATAAACCAAACGTTTATTGGCCTGGTTGGATCGAGGAATGCCACGCATTATGGACTTAAGGCGGCAGAGAAGATAGCAATGGGGCTCGCAATACGAGGGGTTGGAGTTGTAAGCGGACTGGCGAGGGGGATAGATTCCGCAGCACACATGGGGTGTTTGAGGGAAGGTGGCTTTACTGTAGCGGTTTTGGGCACTGGGATTGATATCCTTTACCCGCCTACAAACAAAGTGCTTTTGGAGAGGATACTGGAAAACGGTGCTATTGTATCGGAATTCCCAATGGGCAGCCCACCTGAACCAAAAAATTTTCCAATACGTAATCGGATTATTAGCGGTTTGAGCAGGGGCATTGCGGTTGTGGAGGCCACAAAGAAAAGCGGTTCTTTGATTACGGCCTCTTGTGCACTGGATCAGAATCGGGAGGTTTTTGCTGTTCCGGGAAGTATTGAATCATTTAAAAGCACAGGTACTCATTTTTTGATAAAGCAGGGCGCAAAGTTGATTGAAAACGCAGATGATATTCTCGAGGAATTTGGGTTCTACAATAGACATCCGGAAGGAAGTAACAGTTTGAGAGGAGCATCCGGCATTCCCCTTGATATGAGCGTATCTGAGAAAAAAATTTATGAAGTCATAGGGGATTACCCCATGCATATAGATCAAATCGGCAGATTGGCCGGCATGGATGCAAGTGAAGTTTTAAGTACATTGATGAAAATGGAATTAAAGGGGATGATAAAACAGCTTCTTGGCAAGATGTTTGTCAAGTGATGTAGGAAAATTGTAACAGTTAGCTCTAACGTTGCAAAAGTTGAGGATTATTTATGTCAAAGGATTTACTCATTATTGAATCGCCGGCCAAGGCCAGGACTATTAAAAAGTACTTAGGGCCTGATATTAAGATCATGGCCTCAGTTGGCCACGTCAAAGACCTTCCTGTAAACAGGTTAGGCGTGGATATAGAAAAAAAATTCAGGCCTGAATATGTGACCATAAAAGGAAAAGGAAAAATTCTGAAGGCCCTAAAAACGGCCGCAAAAGAGGCCGGGGTTATCTATCTTGCCCCTGATCCTGACAGGGAAGGAGAGGCTATTGCCTGGCATATTGCCATGGAGTTGAAGAATGGAAAACGCAAGATATACCGTGTACTTTTTAATGAACTTACAAAAAAGGCTATTAGGGATGCCGTGTCTTCCCCACAGGAATTAAACAGAGACAAATTTGAATCACAGCAGGCCAGGAGGATACTTGATCGTCTTGTTGGATACCAGATTTCGCCTCTTTTGTGGAGGAAAGTAAAACGAGGACTGAGCGCCGGCAGGGTCCAGTCCGTGGCCGTGAAAATGATCTGCGACAGGGAGCGTGAGATATATGCATTTGAATCTCAGGAATATTGGTCTCTAACGGCACAACTCGAGACAAAAGAATCTCCCTCATTTACGGCCAGGTTATCCAGGTATGAAGACAAAAAGATTGATCTTAAAAATGAGAGGCAAACGCAGGATATTGTTTCTGAGCTAAAAGGGCAGGCCTTTAAGGTTGCGAAGGTTTCCAAAAAGAAAAAGAAGAAAAACCCACCGCCTCCTTTTATCACCAGTCTCCTTCAACAAGAGGCCTATAGGAGATTTGGATTTCCGGCAAAAAAAACCATGTTTATTGCACAGAACCTATATGAAGGAGTCGAATTGGGAGGAAGGGGTCAGGTCGGGCTCATTACCTATATGAGAACAGATTCCTTTCGTGTCTCAGATGATGCCATTTCACAGGCGAGGGATTTTATCAGCCAGGCCTTTGGAGAGGATTATCTGCCTGCTAAACCCAATCATTTCAAGAGTCGTAAAAGCGCCCAGGATGCCCATGAGGCCATCCGGCCCACTTCGGTGGAGTTTGATCCAAACTCTATATCATCTTACCTTACAAAGGACCAGACGACTCTTTATACGCTTATCTGGAAGAGGTTCGTTGCCTGCCAGATGAAACCGGCCATACTGGATCAGACACAGGTCGAGATTGGGGCTGGGAAGACAACCTTCAGGGCAGCAGGTTCCGTGATTGTCTTTAAAGGTTTTACAGAGCTATATGAAGAGGATGCAAGGGGTGCTAAGTCTGATAAAAACCTTGAAGGGCGGCTTCCTCCTTTAAAAAAGGACCAGGTTTTAAACCTGATAAAGCTTGATCCGGCCCAACATTTCACCCAACCTTTGCCTCGATTTACCGAGGCGACTCTTATCAAGGCACTGGAGGAAAACGGGATTGGCAGACCCTCAACATATGCGGCAATTTTGGCCAATATTAGCGGGAGAGAATATGTGGCTGTTGAGAAAAGACATTTCAAACCCACAGAACTGGGTTTTTTAGTTACTGATTTACTTGTCAAGGGTTTTCCGGATATTCTAAATACCGCCTTTACTGCACAAATGGAAAATACTCTAGATAAAATTGAGGCTGGGAAGGTAAAATGGACCTCTATGATGAAGGAATTCTACGGTTCATTCAAGAATGATCTGGAAAAGGCAAAAGAGGAGATGAAGGGAGAGGTTTTGACTGAAATTTCCTGTCCAAAATGCAACCGCCTGATGGCAATAAAGTCAGGTAGGAACGGGCTCTTTCTCGCATGCACAGGTTACCCCGAATGTAAGAATACGTCTAATTACAGAAGAGATGAAAAGGGAAAAATTGTTGTGGAACAAACCCCCGAAGTGGGAGAGGAAAAAGGTACCTGCGAAGTATGCGGCAGGCCTATGGTTATAAAAAACGGAAAATTTGGAACTTTTCTCGCTTGTTCCGGCTATCCCGAATGCAAAAACACATGTGACATATCAGTTAATGATACTGTGGATTCGGAAACAGGCCCTACAGACATCAAATGCAGTAAATGCGGCGGCAAGATGGTTGTGAAGAGGAGTCGGAAGGGTAGTAGGTTTTTGGCATGTGAGAATTATCCCAAATGTACAAATACCGAATCTTTTAGCACGAATGTTCCATGCCCTAATGAGGATTGCCGGGGCATGCTGGTGGAGAGGGTCTCCAAGAAGGGCAGAAAGTTTTATGCCTGTAACCGGTATCCGGAATGCCGTTTTGCCATGTGGGATGAACCCGTTGACGATGTGTGTCCTTTGTGCGGCACAAGAGTCCTTGCCGTAAAACGCAGGAAAGGCGCTGATCCTGTTTTGACTTGCCGAAAAAAAGGCTGCGGCTTCACAAAACCTCTTCCCTAAACTTTACATACACTATCATTTCCACGTATCAGTTCAATAAATATGGGTTTTACGCCGCCATTGGGATAAGGGTTTGGGTATTTCTTGCAGGCACTCTCTCAAAATGCGCTTGCAATACCTTTTTCCTTGGCCGGATATTTGGGGTTTGCAGCAAACAAACCCCTGGCACTACACCAAATTTTTGTAAAACTACAAATATCCGGCATATTTCCTCGTAAGGTTTAGAGAGCGCCTGCAAGAAGTGGCCAAATCCGTTGCCCCATTTTATTGAGCAGATACATTTCCACCATATTACAACGGCTTTACACTTGTTAATCATTTTGTAACAGTTTAGCCCTTTGGAAAAAATTATCAGCGGATTGAAGGGCCGTGTGAAGCTTTTTTTAGAAAATCCGCATCACAAATTTGCTTTAGTTCACGGCACGTCCCTAAATCCTTGAACATGGAATGAGTGCGGGCAGAGAAGGCCCTCTTTTTTGCAAAAGTTCCCTTCCGGGTTGTCCTATGCTGAATTTAAAGTCATAGGCTTGACTAAATCGCAAAATTTTTCTAAAATAATAGCATTTATTTATGGTAAGGGAGGATGTCCCGTTTATGATATCCTCTTTTTTGTTTGATTTTGTGAAATATGGCCATAGGAGCAAGTTATGACCTTTCAAGAACTGATTATGGCACTGGAGAGATACTGGGCGGATTACGGGTGTCTGATCCAGCAGCCATATGATCTGGAAGTTGGGGCCGGGACCTTTAATCCCGCAACTCTGTTAAGGGTGTTGGGCCCGGAACCATGGACCGTTGCCTATGTCGAGCCGTCAAGAAGACCTACAGACGGCCGATATGGAAAAAACCCAAACCGACTGGGTCATTATTACCAGTATCAAGTAATAATAAAACCCTCCCCTATTGAAATACAGGAAATTTATCTAGGGAGCCTAAAGGCCCTGGGGGTTGATCCCCTTGATCACGACATAAGGTTTGTGGAGGATGACTGGGAATCCCCCACTCTTGGCGCTTCGGGTCTAGGCTGGGAGGTCTGGCTTGATGGCATGGAGATCACCCAGTTTACATATTTCCAACAGGCGGGCAGCATTAGGCTTGACCCTATTCCGGTAGAGATAACTTATGGGTTAGAAAGAATAGCCATGTATTTGCAAGAGAAAGAGGATGTATACAATCTTAGATGGAACGATAGTATCAGTTATGGGCAAGTCCATAAAAAGGGTGAATGGGAATTTTCTGTCTACAACTTTGAGATGGCCGATGTAGATATGCTTTTAAAGATTTTTGATATGTATGAAAAGGAGTCCATAGGTCTCAGCGAAAAGGGGTTGGTCCTCCCCGCATATGATTACTGCCTGAAGTGCTCCCACACGTTTAATATCCTGGATGCCAGGGGCGCGATTAGCGTGACTGAGAGAACCCATTACATTGATCGCATCAGAAATCTGGCGCGTCTTGCATCAAGAAATTATCTGGCCCAGAGGGAAGAGATGGGTTTTCCCCTGATAAAGAAATGACGTAAAAATATTGTAGCCTTTAAGAAAAAAACATCCGCAGCCCTTATTAATTATTACCAAACAGCTAAAGTATTGGGATAAACAGGAAGATATTATGGCGGTTGAACTACTTTTAGAGATTGGAACAGAGGAGATTCCATCAGGTTATCTGGAAAACGGGTTGAGGGAACTGAAGCGGCTTACACAGACCTGTTTAAAGGAGAACCGGATCAAAGTGAAAGGTGAACTTAATACCTTTGGAACCCCGAGGCGAATGATCTTGATAGGGAAAGGCCTTTCCGAGACCCAGGAAGATCTGGTGAAGGAAGTCACGGGGCCACCGAAAAAGGTGGCCTTTGACAAAGATAATAAGCCTACAAAGGCTGCCGTTGGTTTCGCGAAAAGGCAGGGAGTTTCCGTCGATGACCTGAGATATGTGGAGACGGCAAAAGGGGAGTATCTTTATATTAAACAGGAAATACCTGGAAGATCAACAGGAGATATACTGGCCGAGGTTTTGCCTCAACTCATTGCAGATATACCCTGGCCAAAATCTATGCGCTGGGGGATTGTGGATTTCCCTTTTGTACGGCCTGTTCATTGGGTAGTGGCGTTATTAAATGGCAATGTAATACCTTTTGAGGTTGCCGGTATTGTAAGCGGCAATACTACCCGCGGACATAGATTTATGGCACCCCAAGAGATAGAGGTTTCTAATGTTCATGACTATCTCAAAAAAATGGAGAAAGGCCTCGTCCTGATCGATCAGCTGGAAAGAGAGAGCCTGATAGAGAAAATGGCCGGCAAAGCGGCAGAAACGGTAGGCGGAAAACCTGCTGAAGATCATGAATTGCTGAGAACAGTGGCCAATCTTACTGAATATCCTTCGGCAGTTTGTGGCAGTTTTGACAGGGCCTTTCTATCACTTCCGGACTCGGTTTTAATCACGCCTATGAAAGAGCACCAGAAATATTTTCCCGTCTACGATGGTAAGGGTCAATTGCTGCCTAATTTTGTGGCGGTTAATAACACGCTTACAAGAGATGAATCCTTGGTTCGAAGAGGCCATGAGCGGGTCTTGCACGCCAGGCTTTCGGATGCGGATTTCTTTTTTAAAGAAGATAGAAAACGGTCCCTTGAAGATCGCCTCGATGATTTGAAAGGAGTTATTTATCAGGCCGATTTAGGAACTTCATATGCCAAGGTTCGGCGTTTTACCAGGTTGGCCGAGTACCTGGCCAATGGTGTGCTGCCGGATAAGCTGGATGATATAAGGGTTGCTGCGAGTCTGTGTAAATGTGACCTCGTAACCCAAATGGTCACCGAATTTACCAGTTTGCAGGGCGTAGTAGGGAAGGAATATGCCCGCATGGAGGGCTATCCGGAAGAGATATGCCTTGCAATCTATGAGCACTATCTTCCATTAAAAGCAGAGGGACAGGTCCCCATGTCAAAAATTGGGGCTGTGATAGGCCTTGCAGACCGCATTGATACCATTACAGGGTGTTTTGCCGTTGGTCTTGAGCCCTCTGGAAGTGCCGATCCTTTTGCACTTCGCAGGCATGCCCTTGCTATTATCCGAATTATAGAGAGCATGGAATGGAGTGTGTCACTCTCTGAGTCTATTGTAGAGGCCTTGTCTATTTTGCAAGAGGAGATAGAATTTGAGCGTGACGGAGTGCAGACCGGAGTCTTAAATTTTTTCAGAGAAAGATACAAGCAGATGATGTTAAGGACGGGGTATCAATCTGACTTGATTGAGGCCGTTATGTCAGTCGACTTCGACCAAATCGACCGGCTCCGACCAAGGATTGATCAACTCAAGAGGTTTTGTACTGAATCATCAGAATTCCAGCCACTTGCCCTGACATTTAAGAGGGTGGCCAATATTCTTAAGAAACAGGAGGAGCAATTTGAGGTGGACACCGCCCTGTTTACGGAAGTATGTGAATCAAACCTTTGGGATACTTATTTGGCGCTCAAAAATGACATTTATCAAAGCCTTAAAATGTGGGACTATTTTGAGGCCCTGAACTTAATGGCAAGGCTTAGAAAACCGGTGGATGATTTTTTTGGTGGTGTAGAGGTCCTTACCAGAGATAATAAAAGGTTAAGGGAGAACAGGATAGGAGTTCTTCAGCAGCTAAACAGCCTTTTCCTTAGTGTTGCGGATTTTTCAAAAATTTCTATCTAAAGGGCCTGTTTCAAAAAATTCAATTATATCTGCTCTATAAATTTGGGGCAACGGATTCGGCCACTGCAAAGGATGTTGCAAGCGCACATTGAGAGTGCGCCTGGAAGAAATACCCAAATCCTTATTCCCAGGGTGGCGTAAAGCTCCTATTTGTTGAGCTTATACAATAGTTTCCAGAAATAATATCAGGGACTTGTCACACTATGGTTTTTTAATCAGGATATAGAGTTGTCCATCATTTTGCATGTGTCCTGCTGCTATTTCGGCATATTTACCGCTTCCCCAAAAGATATCCGCCCTTCCTGCGCCTTTAATTACACCGCCCGTATCCTGGTTTAAGACAAAACGAGAAAATTTGGTCCATCGGCTAATATTGCCATGGTCATCTATTACGGGTTTTTTGCATGAGATAAATCCCAGGGCGCCTTTTGGGAAAAGTCTTGTATCCAGGGCCAGAGATCTTCCCGGCGTGAGAGGAACCCCGATATTTCCCAAGGGTCCCTCTTTTAAAACCCGAAAAAATACATATGAGGGATTATGGTTTAGCACCTTGTCCACCATCTCGGGGTGTTCGGATAGATAACTGCGTATGTTCTGCATGGACATCTGGTCCCTGCTTATTATATTACGATCTATCATGTACCGTCCGATGCTCCGATAAGGGCGACCATTTTTTTCATGGTACCCAACGGATATGGTATTACCGTCAGGCAGTCTTAATCGACCTGAACCTTGTATGTGAAGAAAGGCCACGTCAACAGGGTCTCTTAACCAGGCTATTTCAAGGTATTGTCCCTCCAGCGCCCTTTCCATCTCGATTTGTTCTCTGGAGTAGTAGGGCACAACCTCTTTGCCGTTGATCCGTGCAATAATGCTTTCTCCTTTATATTTTTTATTGAAAAGAGACAGATCAACTTTTATTAGATCCTGCGGTTTACGATAAACAGGATATTTGAATGTTTGATCAGGGGTAAGTCTTGCGTCAAAGATTGGTTCAAAATATCCTGTAAAAAGGACACTGTTATTACCAACGCGACCCGCGGCGCGGTATACACAAAAATGTTTTTTGATCTCTTTGTTGATCTGGGAAGGGTCAGATTTTTGTGTTATGAGCTTTAAAAAATCATATTGGCTGTTTTTGACCTGCAGGCAGCTGAAATTATGAGGACCATAATGGAAGATTTTTTCGGGATCAAGGCGATCAAGATACTCAATATTTCTTTTTATTGCCTGGATCAAGGAATCAAGTTCCATGTCATCTTGAAAGTGTGGGTAAAAAAAGTTAATCGGTATAAGGGCTTCTTCCGGACGCTGGACTTGCCGTTTTAATGAGGGATGGCACCCCAAGAGGCTTAGTGCGGCTAGAAAGAATATAGATTTTAGTAAAACTTTTGTGGCATTTACCATTGATGACTCGTATGGGGTTGTTTTGAAGGCTGAACTCTTATCCCCGAGGGTTTTCTAATTGGGCTTTAGCTCAATTAGGGTATTACATAATACAAAAAAGTTCCTTTTTCAAGGAATAGGGATAAGGCAGGTCGCATTGTATTTTTTTCACAATAGTGTGTTTATTTTAACACGGTTTTTAAACCGGCATTGCAGTTCAATCTTCTCCCTAAAAAAAGGTCTTGGTGTTTTATAATTATATCAATATGATAGAGTGGTATTTCTCTAACCACGTATTTGTTTTTACCTTGGCATGCTATTTGCTGATACAATTTGTTGCGGATTGAAATAGAATAAGGAGTGGGTTGTGGACTATAGACAGCGAACGCTAAGCGATGAAGTTGGGTGTACAGGAATCGGTCTTCATTCCGGTCAGAAGGTTAAGATTAATATAAGACCTGCGCCAACAGATACAGGCATAAGATTTATAAGGACGGATTTGGATAAACGACCGATGGTAAAGGCGCATTTTAAAAATGTGGTTGATACTACTCTTGCCACAACAATTGGTTTTAATGGTTCAAAAGTGTCAACCATTGAACATTTGATGGCGGCCTTTTTTGGCCTTGGTATAGACAACGCCATTGTAGAACTTGATGGGCCGGAAGTTCCCATTATGGACGGCAGTGCAGCTCCATTTGTCTTTCTCATAAAAAGTGCAGGCATTAGTGAACAAAAGAATCCAAAACGATTTATAGTCATAAAAAGGCCTTTTAAAGTTAATGATGGAAATAGATCTGTTGCCATATATCCATCTAAAGATCTTCGAATCTCCTATATGATTGATTTTGAACACCCTCTTTTGAGAAACCAGAGGTATGAACTGGCTTTTTCCGGCAGGGATTTTGCCAGGGAAATCAGCAGTGCCCGGACTTTTGGATTTCTTAAGGACGTGGAAACACTTAAAGAGAATGGTTTTGCAAAAGGAGGTTCTTTAGATAACGCAATCGTTGTAGATGATTTTAGGATAATTAATGAAGACGGACTGAGATTTAAGGACGAGTTCGTGAGGCATAAGATCTTGGATTTTATCGGTGATCTCTCGATTATCGGGTCTCCGGTCATCGGGCATTTTGTTGTAAAGAAATCCGGCCATTTTCTTAATCAGCACATGTTAAAAAAATTGATAAAGTCAAAGAGGCATTGGAAGGTTTTGAGTTTTGAGACACCAGAGGAATGTGCCGGTAATAGTGTAAAGATACCTGCCTTTGGCGTGCTTGATCCTGTTACTGCTTAAATGAATCTATATTAAGCCGATTTCACAACGCCTCATTTCGAAGTCTGCGCTTATCTGCCCAATCTCGGCGCCTGCCTGTGCGTTGCACGCAGACAGGTCAGGCTCAAATTTTAATCCTCGAAATACTCAATGTATTCCTGTGGTTAAAATTATCGTCTTCCTTGATCTTGAACAGATAAGCGCAGACTTCGGGCTGAAACGTTTTGAAACTGCCTCTGTTGATGGTTTTCCAGGTCTGAATTTATGAAGGGATAAAATAAAAAAAATATATAAGTTATAACCACTAGGTCATCTCCAAAAAAAAATTGGGAGATGGCCTTTTTTTTGTCATTACTTTGTTTAAATGACGCCATCAAACATGTTTAGTACCGACTCAATAAATTCCGAGCAACGGATTTGACCATTTCTTTCAGGCCCTCTCTAAATCCTGCAAGGAATTGGGCCGGATATTTGGGGTGTTACAAACATTCGGTGTAGCTTCAGGGGTTTGTTTGCTGCAAATCCCAAATAACCGGCCCAGACAAAGGATATTGCAAGCGCACATTGAGAGAGAGCCTGAAAGAAATACCCAAATCGTTATCCCAAGGGCGGCGTAAAGCCACTATTTATTGAGCTTATGCCATGTTAATATCCGAATTATTTGCCACCACCTAAAATCCATTAGGCGAGCAAGCTTATATAGCTTGCATTTCATCTGACTCTCAAGTATCATATTCATCAAAATAACTGATATATTTTGTTGTATCAAGGAGATAGAGGATCCCTTTCCCCTATTTTTGCAGGACGTTGGATAGGTTCATTTATTTTGGTATAATTGTAATAATTCAGCCACACAGACATCAATTATCTCACTCGCCACTGGCGAGTGTTCCAGCATTATGAAAGACTACTTAGAGGCAAAAAGACAAGATCTCAGGAGGCGACGCAGGGAAAGGTATATTATTGTCTTTCTTTTTGTCATGATTATTTTCTTGACGTTTCTTGGCAGACGTTCCTTTGATCTTGGTCTGGATCTTCCCTTCTCAAGCAATATCCTGATATTTGCCCTGATCAATATTAATGTCATATTGCTTTTGCTGCTTCTTTATCTTACGGTTCGAAATCTGGTCAAGCTCCTGTTTGAAAGAAAAAAGAATATAATGGGGGCGAAACTCAGGACCAAACTGGTCCTGGCATTTGTAACCCTTTCGCTGCTTCCGACGATTATTCTATTCTTCGTATCCGTTCAATTTATCTCTTCATCGATAGACTACTGGTTCAATCTACAAATCGAACAGTCCTTAAAGAACTCCCTGGAAGTAGGTGAGGATTATTATAATCGCATAACTGATGAAATCCTTTTTTTTGGAAATAGCCTGAGTCGTGTAGTGACCTATGAGGGGTTTATGCTGCTTTCCAGGAAGAATAAACTTGAGAAGTTTATTCGTGAAAAACGCAAGGAATACAGTCTGGCGTCCCTAAAGGTCATTTCTGTAAAGCTGATGCCGAGAACCGCCTCTCAGGACCGTAGGCTTGATTTGAGTCCTTTTAAGGGGCCTGGCCCGGGTCTATTGAGGAAAAGCCTTGCGAAGGGTGCAGATATGCGACATATAGAACCTTCTCCCCATGGGAATTTAATCAGCGGGATTGTCCCTGTTTTTTCGAGGACGGAATCAAAGGCCGTGGTTGGCCTGATAATACTTTCAAAATTCATTCCGGGAAGTTTTGTCAATAGAATAAAGGCTATATCGAGGGGGCTTCAGGAATACCGTCAACTTAAAATGCTTAAAAAACCTATTAAGCTCAGCCATATGATCACCCTTTCTATTGTTACCCTCTTGATTATTTTTTCATCAGTGTGGTTTGGTTTTTATCTTTCACGGGAAATCACCATACCTATGAAAGAACTGGCTGAAGGAACAGACAGGATTGCTTCAGGAGACTACGATTTTTCTATTGATCTTGAGGCAAAGGACGAAATTGGAGTTCTTGTTAATTCATTCAATAGAATGACCATGGACCTGAAAACAGGTAAAGACAAACTCGAGGAGGCTAACAGGGAACTGATAAAGGGCAATGTTGAGTTGGAAAAGCGGCGGCTTTACATGGAGATCGTACTGGCCAATGTGGCTGCCGGTGTTATATCCGCCGATACTGAAGGGCGGATTCTTACCATCAACAAATCAGCCACTAGGATGCTGGATATAAAAGTTGATAGGGTCATCGGAAGAAATTACAAAGAAATGCTTTCAAAGGATTATGTCAAGATAATCAATGGATTCCTTGAAGATGAAGGAGTTTTTAGGAAAGGCTTTTTAAAAAGGCAAATAAGATTATCAGTGGGGAATAAAAGATTGACTCTGCTGGTGTCTCTAGGTGTGCTTCGTGATGATAGGGGGAGTTACCTTGGCCTGGTTGCTGTTTTTGAGGACCTAAGTGATATCGAGAAGGCGCAGAGGATGGCTGCATGGCGGGAAGTGGCAAGACGCATAGCTCATGAGGTTAAAAATCCGCTAACGCCTATTCAGCTCTCTGCCCAACGACTGAAGAAAAGATATGGAAAAAAACTCGACAGCAAAGACGAAAAAATTTTTCAAGGATGCACTGAAATGATAATAAGGCAAGTGGATGAACTAAAACGCCTGGTTGATGAGTTTTCAAAGTTTGCCCGTATGCCGGCAGTAAATCTATCCCAGGCAGATATCAGAATTATCATCAAGGAATCTTTGAGTCTGTACAAGGAAGCCCATAAAGATGTAAGGTTTGTATTTAAGGACTCACAGGGAATACCAGCTTTCAATTTAGATAAAGAGCAGATAAAAAGGGCTATGATAAACCTCCTGGATAACGCAATTGAGGCGATTGATGGTGAAGGGGAGGTGGACATTGAGCTCAATTACGACAGTATACTTCAGACGGTAAGGATAGAGGTGGCAGACAACGGGAGGGGGATATCATCCGAGCACAAGACACGACTGTTTGAACCTTATTTTTCAACTAAAAAAAGAGGAACCGGTTTGGGTCTTGCCATTGTGAACACTATAATCACAGATCACAATGGGTTTATCAGGGTTCAAGACAATAAACCTACAGGAACAAGATTTATTATTGAGCTTCCTGTCAGGGTTTGAATGAAAGTTAACCAAAATGAGTAATAGCTCAATAAATAGGGGTAACGGATTTGGCCATTTCTTTCAGGCGCTCTCTAAACCTTGCGAGGAATGTGCCCGGATATTTGGGGTTTTACAAAAATTCGGTGTAGCGACATGAGGTTGGTTGCTGCAAACCCCAAATATCCGGCCACTGCGAAGGATATTGCAAGTGCACTTTGAGAGAACGCCTGAAAGAAATACCAAAATCCTTATCCCAATCCGGCGTAATGCCCCTATTTATTGAGCTGATATCAAAATGTTCATATTTTTATACCATTTTATATGGACCATCGTTCTTGCTGTTTGCATGCCGATCATTCCTTTATTAAGAAATGAAAGGTTTGTTAATAGATTGGGAATGAATTTGCCCTCGGATCTGCTTGACGATTGTAATATATGGATACACGCGCTTTCAGTAGGTGAGGTAATTTCTGCGGTTCCGTTGGTAAAAGTTCTCAATCTGAAATACCCTGACAGGGATATTGTTTTTACAGTGACCACCTCAAAGGGGATGGATATCGCAAAGGCCGAATTGAAGGGTAGGGTCAAGGCCTTGATTACCATGCCTGTGGATTTTTGGTGGAGTATTCGTAGAATCGTTAATTATATAAGACCATCTTTTTTTGTCCTTGTTGAGACAGATATATGGCCGGGGCTGATCAGCTATCTGAAAGGGAGGGGAGTAACAAGTATTTTGGTGAATGGACGGGTTTCTCCCCGTACCTTTAGGTCCTACCAAAGGTTTCCTGTATTTGCTCGAATGATGTTCAATGGACTTGAGGCATGCCTTATGCAGTCAGATCTTGACAGAGATCGACTTATAGATATTGGGATAGACAAAAAAAAACTGAAGGTTGTTGGGAATATAAAGTTTGATCGTGAGTTGGAACCTATGGGTCAGGATGAGCGCAATAGATGGCTGGATCTAATGGGTCTTGGCTCGGAAAATCCGATATGGGTGGCAGGGAGCACACATAAGGGTGAAGGGCTGATTTTGCTGGAGGTGTATAAGCAGCTTATAGCCTCTTTTCCCATGTTGCGCCTTATCATTGCCCCGAGAAATATAGAGCAGTCTAATGATATTTTAAGTCAAGCCTTGGCCATGGGGCTCAATGTTCTTCTAAAGTCCCAACCTTCCAAGAATAAGGGCAATTGGAATATCCTTATTATTGACACTATCGGTGAACTTGGCCGGATTTATGGCCTTGGCAAGGTAAGTTTTGTGGGAGGTAGCCTGGTACCATTTGGCGGACACAATCTATTGGAGCCAGCCGGCTTTGGGTGTCCTGTTCTTTTCGGACCGCATACTGAGGATTTTAGTTTGATGTCCGAATTACTTATTGAGGCAGGAGGGGGATTGCTTGTTCGCAATGGAGAAGACCTGTATAAGACGGTTGGAATGCTCCTGGAAGATAATGAAATATGTGGCACTATGGGAAGATTGGCAAAGG
>Ga0209013_10003162_pt1 | contig 14723 bp, 13 predicted proteins | sample Cruoilmetagenom2_FD_187291 | JGI IMG/M metagenome (GOLD analysis project Ga0209013, IMG submission 187291) | Oil polluted marine microbial communities from Coal Oil Point, Santa Barbara, California, USA - Sample 2 (SPAdes) (version 2) | ecosystem: Environmental > Aquatic > Marine > Oil seeps ... | reverse complement strand
GAAACAGATGAATGGAAAGCAGAATTAGAAAGAAATGGTTGGCAAAGTGAATATCGTAATGCCGAGGACTTTACAACTTATCTGGATGAGCAAGATAAAGTCATCGTCGAATTATTAACAGCATTGGATATGCAAAAATAAAACGGAAAAGCTGAAAGTGCCTCTCTAGCTCGACGCTGACGGTGGAAGGAACTTTTCGAAAACCTGTTTTCGAATAAGTTTCAAGGTGCAAAGGCTATAATCGCCGCGTCCTGCGGCAATGCCTTCGTGACACACACATCATGTGTGCCCAAGCGGAATTGCGAGCTGGCGCTTGAAGCTAGACAAAATTACGGCGACGACAGTAGTGGTCGCCTTTTTCTTTAGGAGGTGCGAAAGATAATGAGTAAAACGTTCGATCGTTTCGCAAGTATCGCCTTTTTACTGATTGGTCTTTTATTTGTCATTGAAAGTCGTTCGATTTCAGTCAGTTCATATGGTTCTTCAGTGGGGCCAAATATTTTTCCGATGGCTCTTGGGACAATATTGATCCTATTGAGCATCAAGCTATTGTTCGAAACGACTAAATATAAATCTGAAGATGGCTCTAAAGAACCTCTTCAATATATGAAATTCATCATCATTTTCGTCAGTGCCGCTGTGTATGCCGCCGTTTTGGAACCACTTGGTTATGTCATTTCCACATTCATTTTCTTGCTTATTGCTTTTCAGACTATGGAGCGCGGGAAATGGATTCAAACAATCATCATTGCGGCTGTTTTCTCATTCGGCGTTTACTACTTCTTTGCGGAATTCCTTGGCGGTTCGTTGCCTGGATTCCCTGAGTTTTAAGGTGAAAGGAGTTTTTGCATGAGTACGATAGATTTTCTATTAAATGGATTTGCCGTTGCATTTCAGTGGCAAAATATCCTGTTCGCTTTTGTAGGCGTTGTAATTGGTACAGCTGTAGGCGTACTGCCCGGTATAGGCCCGATGAGTGGTGTGGCCTTACTGATCCCGGTAACTGCTACTTTAACTTCAGGCTTGCCAACTGAGGCTGCTGCTGCAAGTTCCATTATTTTATTGGCCGGGGTTTATTATGGTGCCATGTACGGGGGATCAACAACTTCCATTTTATTGAATACACCAGGAGAATCATCATCGGTTGTTACAACACTTGATGGTTATCAAATGGCGAAGCAAGGGCGTGCTGGAGCTGCTCTATCCATCGCAGCCATCGGTTCTTTTGCAGCTGGGATTGTTTCATTGATTGGTTTGGTTTTATTGGCTGAACCATTGTCTAACGTTGCAATCAAGTTCGGACCTGCCGAATACTTCTCTCTAATGCTTTTAGGTTTATGTGCAGTAAGTGGATTAGCAGGCAAGTCGATGACCAAAGCACTGATTATGACCGTATTCGGTTTATTATTAGGCACAATCGGAATCGATGCCGTATCAGGAATCGCCCGTTTTACATATGACATGCCTATCCTTTATTCAGGTCTTGAATTCTTGACGATTGCAGTTGGTTTATTCGCTCTTGGTGAAGTATTCAAAACGATTCTTGAACGGGACAAAGAAGATGGAGCCATCGCTAAAATAGATCGAGTATTACCAACTAAACAAGATTTGAAAGACAGTGCGGTACCGATTGTCCGTGGTTCTTTGCTTGGATTCTTCATTGGCGTCTTGCCAGGTGCCGGTGCTACACTTGCCTCCTTCTTCTCCTATATCGCGGAGAAAAAGTTCAGCAAGCATCCAGAGAAATTTGGTAAAGGTGCCATTGAGGGTGTTGCAGGACCTGAGTCTGCCAACAACGCAGCTTCAGGCGGTGCCATGATTCCATTGTTGACACTTGGTATCCCAGGGTCAGGAACGACGGCCATTCTGATGGGTGCGCTCATCATGTACAACATTCAGCCCGGTCCCTTACTGTTTGACGATCACCCTGAAGTTGCATGGGGATTGATTGCCAGTATGTTTATCGGGAACTTGATGTTGCTTGTTTTAAACATGCCACTGGTCAAAGTCTTTGCAAAAATCATTCAGACTCCGAAAAAGTATTTACTGCCGATCATTATCGCTATATCGTTTTTCGGGGTCTATGCAGTTCAATACACGACGTTTGATTTGTTTTTATTACTCGCTTGTGGTGTCATCGGTTATTTGCTATCGAAAAATGATTATCCAGTAGCACCGCTCGTTTTGGCGCTTGTTTTAGGGCCAATGATTGAAAACAATATGCGCAGGGCATTGACGATTTCAAATGGTGATTTCTCTATCTTTGTGTCAAAACCCCTATCTCTTGCCTTTATCATTGTTGCTGTATTGTGGTTAATCATTCCACTTTTGATGAAGCTTAAAGGGCGCAATGTCATTGTGAATGAAGAAGAATAAGTAGAGGCTGGGCGTCAATGACGCTCAGCTTTTTTCATACTGAAGTTCCAGGTAGGTCGTGATTGCTCAGTCGGACTTTTTGACGTTGACGTCTGAATATTTGGGCTTGACGTCGGAAAATTTTGGCCTGACGTCTGAAAATCTTTGTCGACGCCGGAAAACCTTGCTTAAGTTAAACAAAAAGCTGCCACATTTCCAGTGGCAGCCCCAAGATATTATTCAGCTTGTGCTTTTTCGAAATTCATATCCCATGTGTAGCCGAATTTATCACGGACTTTAGCATATTTGGCTCCCCAGAACGTGTCCTGCAATTCCATTACTGTCATCCCGCCTTCTTGTAATCTGCTATACAGACGATTGATCTCTTCTTCACTTTCACAATCAATCACCAGTGCAACATTGGTAGCACCTGAATCTCCTGGAGTTGCCGAGTCGGCAAGCATCAAACTGAAATCACCATTCGTTAGATGGCAGTGAAGCAAGTATTCCGCCGCTTCAGGAGGTGATGGATAGTCACTTTCTCCGTACGTTTGCATTTCTTGATTTTTCAACCCCAATGTTTCTTGATAAAAAGCCGCCGCTTCCTTGCCATTTCCGTAAAACGTCAAATATGGAATAACTGGTTTCATTTCTCTACATCCCCTTAAGTTACAAATTGACTTCATTTATAGGATTCGTCATCCAACAGTTAATCCCTTTTTCATCCCGTTTCATTTCTTTCCGAAACTTGAAGGCATTACCACTGCAATCACTTCTCCATTTGCCACATGTTCTTCTCCTGCGTAAACCTTGACATGGACTTTGTATTTTTTCGGATGGATTTCTTCCACAGAGCCGAAAGCCTTCAACTCAACCCCTTGAGAGGTAGGCTTCAAATAATCCACATGCAATGATGCTGTCACAAAGCGTGGCGGTTCAGCTCCATCCCCTGGCTCATGCCCATTTTTCCGATGCAAGAAAAGCGCTGCGGATCCAGTCCCGTGGCAATCCACAAACGACGCCAATAAACCTCCATATACAAAGCCTGGCAGTGCCATATACTGATCGGAAGGCTCAAAATATGTCACCGTCCCTTCACCTTCTTCATTCCAAAACGTCCTGAAATGGAAACCGTCCTCATTTAAACGACCGCAGCCATAGCACCATGCGAAATCATCCGGATACACATCCTGAATGGCTGATTGCAAGTTTTCCATTGAAACATCTCCCTTTTTATCATTCATCCTTAGTATTATTCTATGTCCTTCTACAGTTTCCTTTTTGAAAGGGAAAGTGCCAGACACTTCCCTTTCACTGGACAGTTTTTGTCCCGATTTTCCGGAAGTGCCTGGCACTATTTGTTTTGTCATCCTTTATAAATCATCGAACCCATTATCCTGTACATTGACTTTCACATACTGACGGGATTTTTGTTCAAAGAAATCGGTTTTCCCAAGATCCACTTCTTCGTATGCCTTGATCCATTTCAATGGATTCTGGCGGTATTCAGGAAACGGACGGTCGTAACCGAGCTGTGCACATCTGACGTTTGCATAAAAGTAGATATACGCCTCAACATCCTCTATATCAAGTCCATCAATTTTGTCTCCAATAACCTCATTAGCCCATTCAATCTCCAGTTCTGCAGCTTTCTTGAAAATCATCACCACTTCTCTAGCCCGTTCCGGTGTATCGTATTCGGGATATTCCTGCAACAGTTCCTGATGGATTTTCACAAACAAATCGACGTGGATCTGTTCATCACGATTGATGTAGTTGATCATCGTGCTTGTCCCCACCATTTTTTGGTTTCGTGCCAAATGATAAAAGAACGCGAATCCGGAATAGAAAAACAATCCTTCCAATATGACGTCATACACAATGGCCGTCAATAAAGAGTCGACGCGCGGCTCTTCAGAGAACGCTTCATACCCTTTCATGACAAAATCATTTCGCTTTTCCAGAACAGTTTCTGTTCGCCAGTAGTCAAATACACGGTCCTGCTCTTGTTTTGAAACCAAACTCGAGAGCACATAGGAGTAAGAGTGATTATGAATGACTTCCTGTTGCGCAAGGATAATCATTAGGGCATTCAAACTGGAATCCGTTAAATAATCGGCAACTTTACCGGCGAAATCGGTCTGGATGCTGTCCAGCAATGCCAACAATCCAATAATTTTCAAAAACGCTTCCCTTTCCGAATTTTTCAACGACGCGAACTGCTTCACGTCAGAACCCATATTGATTTCAAAAGGTGTCCAGAAGTTGCCGAGCATTCGTTTATATTTTGGATACGCCCAACTGAAGCGGACATCATCCCAGTTCAGGATGTTAGAAGAAGCCCCATTCACGATGGCCGTTGAACGGTTTGGAGCATCCTTATCCATCAGTTTTCGTTTTTCAATCGTCGTCATCACAGTTCCTCCTTAGCTTGAGCAAGATTCGCATTCCATCATTTCAATCGAAGTGGAACGTACATAATAGGTCGTTTTCAGTCCACTTTTCCAGGCATCCAGATGCAGGTCGAGTAACTCTTTTGCCTTGATTGTGTTCTGGACATATAGATTCAGCGACACCCCTTGGTCAATATGGCGTTGACGGGCTGCATTTTGTTTTAACGTCCAGTGCTGATCGATGAAATACGCTGACTTGTAGTACCACGTAGTCTCTGAATTCAAGTCAGGCACCGTAACCGGGATTTTGTAGTCCTTCTTCTCTTCCGAATAACTTTTTTGGAAAATGGGATCGATACTTGCGGTACTACCGGCCAAAATTGAAGTGGAGGAATTCGGCGCAACAGCCATCAAATACCCATTCCTCATACCATTCAAAGCCACATCGAGACGAAGTTCACGCCATTTTGGAGTTGTATAGCCACGGGATGCAAAGTATTCACCAGTGTGGAAGTCAGAACCGTTGAACAATGGATACGGTCCTTTTTCACGGGAAAGTTCCATTGACGCCTGTACGGTCAAGTAGGCAATTTCTTCATAGAGTTCGTCGGCATAGTCGACCGCTTCATCCGTTTCCCAGCGAATCCCCTTCAAAGCCAGCAGATGATGCCAACCGAATGTGCCGAGACCGATTCCACGGTATCTGGCATTTGTCCGTTCTGCTTGGGGGACGGGAATCATATTCAAGTCGATGACATTGTCGAGCATGCGAACTTGTACCGATACGAGCCGCTCAAGTACGCCTGCAGGAACTGCCCTTCCCAAGTTGATCGAAGACAAGTTGCAAACAACAAAATCACCAGGCTTCCGGCGTGTCACGATGATGTCATCTTCAAGTGCAATTGATTCAAATTCGGTGGCACTCATGTTCTGGAAGATCTCTGTGCACAAGTTACTGCTATAGATCATGCCTTCATGTTTATTCGAATTCCTGCGGTTCACTTCATCACGGTAAAACATGAACGGGACACCCGTTTCAAGCTGACTGCGCATGATCCGTTTCATGATATCGATCGCAGGAACTACTTCCCTCGACAAACGCTCGTCTGCTAGACATTCCTGATATTTCTCCCGGAACGTACCGGCACCACGGGATTCATCATAAAAGTCTTCCAAAGAATAACCCATCACCGTACGCACTTCATGAGGATCGAACAACGTCCACTCTTCCCGTGCTTCCACCTTTTCCATGAAAATATCAGGCAAGCAAACACCTGTGAAAATGTCGTGCGCACGCATCCGCTCATCGCCATTATTCAGCTTCAAGTCCAAGAATGGCATGATATCCTTGTGCCATACATCCAGATATACAGCGATTGCTCCCTGGCGCTGACCGAGCTGATCGACGCTGACTGCGGTATTGTTCAATTGCTTGATCCATGGCATCACACCGCTTGATGCCCCCTGAAACCCCCGGATCGATGAGCCGCGGCTGCGCACTTTCCCCATGTAGACCCCGATTCCGCCGCCATATTTCGATAAGGTAGCGACATCTGTGTTGGAATCATAAATGCCCTGCAAGCTGTCATCGACCGTGTCAATGAAGCAGCTTGATAACTGGCCATGGGGCTTTCCTGCATTGGAAAGCGTCGGTGTGGCCACTGTCATGTAGAGATTACTCATGGCCCAATAAGCTTCTCTTACTTTTTGAAGGCGATTCTCTTGTTCATTTTGCATCAATGTCATGGCAATGATGATCCAACGTTCCTGGGGAAGTTCCGCTGGTGTCTTATCGTAATCCCTTGCCACATAACGATCCATCAGTGTTTTCAGACCGATATAAGTAAAAAGGGAGTCTCGCTCGGAATCAATCATCAATCCGATTTCATCAATCTCTGCTTTTGTATAAGCCGTCAGGAGCCCGCTGTCATACAATCCTTTTTGTGTTAACCGCACGATATGAAAATAAAAATCCGAATATACTTGTCCGGCTGGCAGTTTGCGCAAAGTACCAATGGCCTCGTAAATATGTTGCAAATGTACTTGTGCCGCGACAAAGGTCCAGTAAGGTTCTTCTTCGTCCAAATGGCTGAGTGCTTCCAATACCATTGCTTTTGACCATTCTTCATCCGTGCCATGAGGATTTTTCTGTACCCATTTTTCATGTGCGCGCAATAGTGGCACTATCTGTTTTTCTTCATGCAATTTAAGTAAATGATCAATCACGACTTCTTTTTTCGACATTACCTTTTCAACCATAGGTATCCACTCCAATTCTTCATTTTCAGGAACACAAAAAAGCGACGGAACAGCCTCTTCGGCTGAGCCATCGCTCATAATTGATAGAATGGAAAGGAGTCAAACCGGTTCACGAGAATATGGAAAAACTCGCTACTGCTAGCTCGCTTCCACTCCTCAACCCCCGAAGAAAGTGTTGCTTAATCGAAAAAACGGCAGGTCTCCTGGCTCGTGTTTCACCCTCGTGTATAACCTTCCCATGCTCTCACACAGTGGCATTTATACATTCGTCAACACTTACAGTTGCGGGGACAGCTTCGGTATCACACCGAATTCCCTATTAAACCATTGCTGGTACCGTTTTTTCATCAACATACTATATATTGTGTCTTATACAATCATTAATCTAACATATTGTGTTTCATCATTCAATAGTTGAAAAGTCTCGATACCCGTTTATCCCTCATAAATACTCGACAATTCACTCATAAAGTATTTTTTATCTTCAGGTTTGACGATATTATCAGCCGCTGCTTGTCCCCGACCAATCCACAATTTCATGGAATTTTCGTTTCCACGGCATTTTTCAGCACGGGCAACCGATTCATAAGCGAAAGCTAAATCAAAATCCCCGAAACCTTCAGCTTCACATAATTCAACGCTGAAAATCCCGTAAAAATAAGCCGTTTCCCCGTGACCGAGAATGGCATGGACACGGGAAACTTGCCAATAGCCCCTTGCCAGATTGAGTTTCGTGCCGATCTGTCGCCAATGATATAGAGAGGCATATGCCTTTTCAAGCATTTGAGAATCTTCATCGATTGTACGATTCTTTTTCTCCATCAAATCCCATGTTTCGTTGAACAGCCCAACCGCTATGGACCGGTGATCAATATGAAGTGCCTCTGTCAATTTACCCATCCCCTTTTCAGCTTACGTCACTGCCTTCAATGATTATATTATAGGTATTCGATTCCTGGTTAAGAATTCCAGAATATTTAATAAATATATTTGTGAATTAAGTGCTTGTGGGTATTTGGAATCATTTAAAAGATTTTCATTATGTTAAAATAGAAATAACTATATCTTTAACCCTTGTTAAATGTCTTTATTTTACATAACAATTAAATTTTATATCATTGTAAAGCGAAACTGTTTTTCCTAAATTACAGACACGAAGGATTGATGAGGATGACATATAAAGAACTGAAATTTTACCTGATCGTAAATCTTGAACAGGAAAACTACTCTTTTCGCCAGCGAAGCCTGAACTTGATTGATCGTGCAGAGGACATCCTGCTTTCACGTAGTTCGAATGACATCACCGAATTTGCCGAAATCATCAAAGAAGAGATACAAGGTATTGAAAATCCCGAAATGTTACACGGCTTGCGCAACCTGACCACACCATTTATCTTGAATGCTTAATAACAAAACAAGACACAAGGATGGTTCCCTTTTTGATTAGGGAGTCATCCTTTTATGTTTCCATACGTTTCACATAAGAAAAACCGAGCAAAATGCGACCGGTCCTTTTAAGAAGATTGGTCATAGAAAACCTTTGATTTCCGCTACGGTGTACGCTTTTCGCGGGCATGGTTTCAGTCTCCTCGTCACTGCAAAACATGTGCTCTTGCGGTTACTCGTCGCAAAGATACTGGCTTTTGGCCAGCATCTTTCCTGTGGGGCCTTCAACTCATGCTTTTCCCGCAGAAGTCGCCACCTGCGCTGCAATCAACTAGTGAAGGTGGCAAACAACGATACAGGTTGTAGTTTCCTTACAATAACTTAGATGAAATAAGCTATACTAATCCTTTTGTTGGTTACTACTTTCATTATTGATTGTAGTGGAAGGTGGGGACTCCTGTGGGATCAGCGGGACAGGTGAGACCCCGCAGGAAGCGAAGCGACCGAGGAGGCTCACCGCCCGCCCCACGGAAAGCGTCCGCCTGAAACGGAAATCAACCGTATTATTGAAGCAATCCTATTGTCCAAAATGCCTGATACACTGAATTATGGAGCTGAAATTTCTTATTCTTCAACAAAAAACGGCCCCATCTCTGGAGACCGTCCTTGTTTCTTACATATAGATGACGAAAAATAACACTGCAGCCAACACCAGGCGGTAAATCGCAAATGGCGTCAACTTGACTCTTTCGATTAATTTCAGGAAGAACTTAATTGATATCAGTGCGAAAATGAATGCACTGACAAATCCTGCGATATAAAACCCAAGATGATCAAGCTCGACATACTCCCAGTTTTTCAAGAGTGAAATGAAACTTGCTCCCGCCATAATTGGCACAGCCATGATAAACGTAAAGTCTGCAGCCGTACGATGATTCAAACCAAGCAATACACCGCCCGAGATTGTCGCACCTGAACGTGAAAACCCTGGCCATAATGAGAAACATTGAACAAGCCCGACAGAGAAAGCCTGTTTGTATGTAATCTGATCAAGTGAATTCGTTTTCGATACTTTCGGTCCGAACTTATCCGCTACAATCATCAACACGGCTCCGATGACCAAACCAATCAACACCGTCTTGACAGAGAACAGATTCTCATCAATATAATCTTCAAATAATACGCCAAGAACACCTGCTGGAATTAATCCCACGATTACGTGTGTCAATTTCAGTTGTGAGCCTGATTTCGTATCCTTCATTTTATAGAGACCAACCAGACTGAATAACCGTTTCCAAAAGACCACGACAACCGCCATTATCGAACCTAACTGAATGACGATTTTGAACGTGTTTGCAGAGTACTTCCCTAGGAATTCTTCCGTTTTCAACCACATTTCATCCACAATGATCATATGTCCGGTAGAGGAAACAGGAGCGAACTCAGTCATCCCTTCAACAAATCCCAAAATTATTGCTTTCAATAAATCAAATAGTTCCATAATATCTCCTTATGCTCTTCTTTTTCTGAAACGTAAATACCACCAAATCACTGCAAGTCCCGCAATGGCAATCAATGCGTATGCTACGTTTGAATAAACATCCATGACACCAACAATTGACTCCCAGTTATCTCCCACTGCCGCTCCAACCGATACTAAAATCGTATTCCAAATGAGCGTTCCCACTGTCGTAAATAATAAAAACAGGCCAAACTTCATGTTCGCCATCCCCGCAGGAATTGAAATTAAACTGCGAATCAAGGGAACCAACCGGCAAAATAAAACAGTCCAAATGCCGTACTTATCAAACCAAGCATCCGCTTTGTGTATATCCTTTCGCGTTAAACGTAAAACCCGTCCCCAGCGATCGACGATTTTCTCCAAGCGTGCCACATCTAAAAACTGCCCGATGCCGTACAAGATTAAAGCCCCTACAACGGAACCAGCTGTCGAAATCAAAATAACACCCAGTGCAGTCATATCTGTTTGGGTCGTCATATAACCACCGAACGTCAAAATGACTTCGGATGGAATTGGCGGGAATATATTTTCCAGCATAATCAGTAAAAATATCCCTAAATAGCCGTATTGGCTCATAATTTCAGTAATCCAATTTTCCATATGTGCCTCCAGCAGACAAATTTTCTACAATACCTATCGTAACAACATTACTGTCAATTTCCTATTATTTATTTATTTCGACGAAAACTTGATGGTGATCGACCAAAGCTCAGAACGTGAGCCCAATCGAATCGGCGGACCCCAAAAACCAAAACCCGATGACACAAAGGCATGCATCGATTCTTTCAGCTTGTGCCCATAATCCAATTCAAACACACGGCGAGTGATGAGATGGTTCGGCCACATCTGACCCTTGTGCGTATGACCGGAAACATGCAGATCCACCCCAAGTTTGGCAGGTGTATTCAAATCCGTCGGCGTATGGTCCATCACAATCCAAGGAAGCGAACTATCTTCCGGCATCAAGCTTTCCAGAGACTTCCGTTTGCGATTCGTCAAATCTTCCCTGCCAGTTACATAAAACGAATCTTCTATGCAAATGGTTTCATCCACAAGCATTTGTACTCCCGATTTCTTCATTTCTTCAATCAACCGTGGAATCTTCCCCCCATAATATTCATGGTTTCCAAGTACTCCATAAACACCATATGTCGGGTTCAGCTGACTCATGACCATTGACATACCAGCTTTTACGAACCACACCGGATCATCATCTACCAGATCTCCGGCAAGTAGAATCACATCCGGCTTCTCTAAATTAGCCAAATTCACGAACCGCTGCAAATGCTTTTTGTTGGAAAGAAGACCTAAGTGGAAATCGGAAGCAAGCACCACCTTCAAGTCGCGAAGAGAACCAGAATCCTTGTTCACATGAATCGTCTTATGGTGAACGACTGGAGAAAAAGCAAAATATGTACCTGCTATCAAAATAAAAAGGAAAATAACTGCCACAATGTTGCCGACGATGAAAATCGTTTGTTCAGCCGGCCAAATCAGATAGGCTAAAGTGGTCAATGGAAACATGATCAACCCATACTGCATGACGATAAACCAGTATGAACCGAGCACACTGAAAAATCGGAGTGAATGACTCGTGCGTCCAATGAGAAAACCGAATGCCAAACAAAACCAACCCACGCCAAAAAGCCATGGATTGATTTGATCGGCCCACATTTGACTCCATTTATACGTATTGTAACCAAAATAGAAAACTAGCAGGGCGTATATTAGTATGAATAAACTGCCTATACCTATTCTTTTCATGTCATCAATTCACCTTATCCTCCATCGAACGGTCATACCGGATGGTAAATTCCACTTTTACTTCGGATTTTGCAGGCACAGGTACGACGATTCGAATGTCACCGTTTTTACGGGTCCATTCATGTGTCGATTCCAGTACATCAAAAATGCCATAACTTGTGCTGTGGGTAATAATCAGTTCGATTGCCTGGTCCTTTTGATTGCGGATATGATAGACCACTTCTTCAAATTCATCGCCATCCCTTTTGTACTCGGCAACGACCTCACTTTCCACAGTGATGTCAAATGCCTCGCCGGACTGGATGCGGACCACTTCCCCGACTGCAGTATGTGGTATCGAATCTTCCCCTATGAATTCGGAAGATCCGTCCTTCGGGTTTTCCTTATATAGTTTAAACCGTCCTTTAGGAAGTGGGATCCCGAGTCCATTTTCCACATCATTTTTGAATGTGAAATAAATGGTCGGATGCTCGCTATATGAATCTACTTCGTATAGAATTTCCGAGTTGATCTGGTTGGCAGTCAGAAGCTGCACTTGCTTTTGCTGATGGTCTTTCACCGTTACTCTTTCAGGTAATGTATATAAGTGATAATCTGCAAATGCTTGTTGTTCCGGTAAATCGAGGGCTTCCATTTGTGAGTAAGCGACATTCCGTTCCATTCGCCTTGGTGCTCGGTGCACAGTGCCGGCCATTAGTTTCAGTTTCGCATCCTGATAGGTCATGCCGGAATTATTCGTCAGCTTCACCCAGCCAGTCAGGTCAAAGTCATTTTCACGGATTTGTGCAATGTAGTCGACATCCCAACTAAGTCCTCGTGTCAAATAGGTCACTCTTGCGTCTTCTGCGGTCTGTTCCCTGATACGCCAAACAAGCGTCGGCTTCAAAATGATGCCATCAGGTAAATCCGGCAATCGAATCTCCCCTTCTGCATCCAGAATGATTTCATGCGTTCGGAGGTCTTCGAGTACCAAACCATTTTGTGCGCTCAATAAACGGTACGCATTTTCTTCGCCTGTTTCCTTATCCACAAGCTTGATTTCACGCCCGATATATTTCTCCAACAGCTTGAACTTATCCACAAGGTCATACTCATAGTTCATCTCGGCAACTTGCAAACCCCTTATCTGAAGAGAGTTGGGCTCAATCAGCTGTGGTACATCCAGGTAATGAATCAAGTGATCCCCTGTTAGCGGAGGAATGGTCCGTATTTCCTGAACCAAAGCAAAACCATCATTGTAAACTGTCAGCGCCAAATCCTTCGTTAAACTCGCAGGCATGTTGGTTGGCACAGGGAAATCCCCCTCAATGTTTTTTTGGAAAGTATACCATATTATGCTTCTAGCATCGGCAGGATAACTCTCCCTCCGGTAACGGTGTCAGCTGCTATTTTTAAAGCCCGAGTTTCTTCGCAACAATCACTTTCATGATTTCATTGCTTCCCGCATAAATCGATGCCACTGGAATATCTCGATATCTTCTTGCAATCTTGTATTCTTCCATATATCCATAGCCGCCGTGTAACTGCATGCATTCTCCCGATATCTTCTTTGCGGTTTCCGTCAGCCAATATTTCGCCATGGATACTTTCGAGACGATGTCCTTGCCTGCCATATGATCTTCAATGAGGGATTCCAGAAATGAATGGCCAAGCTCGACTTCCGTGGTCATTTCCACGAGTTTAAACTGTGTGTTTTGGAAAGTTCCAATCGGCTTGCCGAAAGCTTTCCTTGATTTCACATATTCCAATGTCATTTCAACCATATCCTCTGAAGCGGTTTGTGCAGCTATCGCAACAATCAGCCGTTCTTGCTGAAGCTTCTCCATCAAATAGGCAAAGCCTTTTCCTTCTGCGCCGAGCAAGTTGGCAGCTGGCACACGGCAATCTTCAAAGTACAGCTCAGCGGTGTCTTGCGCATGCATCCCCACTTTGTTCAATTTACGTCCACGTGTGAAACCCTTCATGCCTTCTTCTATCACTAGCAGACTGATGCCTTTATGTTTCGGCTCGATTTTTGTGTCGGTCTTCACTACAACCAAGACGAGATCAGCATTGATTCCATTCGTGATGAACGTTTTTGAACCATTGACCACGTACTCGTCACCATCACGGATCGCAGTGGTCTGGATACCTGCCAAATCAGAACCCGCTCCCGGTTCTGTCATCGCAATCGCCGTGATATGATCTCCTGTCACACATCCCGGTAACCAGCGTTTCTTTTGTTCAGCCGTCCCATAAGCTTCTATATAAGGGACAACGATATCATTGTGCAAACCGACGCCGGTCAAGCTCGCCCCCACGCGTTCCAGTTCTTCTCCAATAATCACGGCATATCGGAAATCAGTCTCAAGTCCACCATAAGCTTCTTCAACTTGAGGACATAAATAACCCATCTCCCCAAGCTTTCGCCAAAATGATTTCGGAATCAGCCGGTCCTCTTCCCATTTTTCATATTGCGGGACTGCTTCTCTTTCCAGGAATTTGCGTAATGACTTTCTAAACATTTCATGTTCACCCGTTTCAAAACGATACTTCCCCATAGAAACTCCCCCTTATTTTGGCTGCATGCGGATGGCGCCATCCAGACGAATGACTTCGCCGTTCAACATTGGGTTGGTTAAAATACTTTCCACTAATTGTGCATATTCACTCGGTTTCCCCAATCGATTCGGGAAAGGAACAGAATTGGCCAGTGCTGAACGGGCAGGTTCAGGCAAGCCATCGAACATCGGCGTTTCAACAAGCCCCGGTGCAATCGCCATCACTCGAATGCCATCTCTTGCAAATTCCCGGGCAATCGGCAAGGTCATTCCCACAACACCCGCTTTTGAAGCACTGTAAGCTGCCTGCCCGATTTGTCCCTCAAAGGCAGCAACCGAGGCCGTGTTGATGATGACCCCTCTCTCTCCTTCTTCGTTCGGTTCGTTTTTCTGCATGGATTGCGCTGCGACCCGCAGGACATTGAAAGTTCCAATCAAATTCACTTGAATGACTTGTTCGAAACTGGTCAATGCTAGAGGACCATGTTTTGATACCACTTTCCC
>Ga0209013_10003161_pt1 | contig 14726 bp, 18 predicted proteins | sample Cruoilmetagenom2_FD_187291 | JGI IMG/M metagenome (GOLD analysis project Ga0209013, IMG submission 187291) | Oil polluted marine microbial communities from Coal Oil Point, Santa Barbara, California, USA - Sample 2 (SPAdes) (version 2) | ecosystem: Environmental > Aquatic > Marine > Oil seeps ... | reverse complement strand
TGTATTAGTACGAAATGGCTAAACATAAGTTCCAGCAAAATTCAGAAAAGTGTTTGAAATCGGCGATAAAAAACTCATGATAACTAAACGTTATCATGAGTTGAGATGGAGCGTATATAAGATTCTGAAAATGGGATGAGGTAATCGATTATTTTTTCATCCGGATTTAGTTTGGCATGGTGCAAACCATACGGTGAATCCACACCAGCCCAAAACAACAGGCCAGGAATTTCTTGTAGGAAATAGCCGAAGTCTTCACCTGTCATTGCTGCATCACACTGTATCGCTACAGTTGAATCATCTTGACCTGCAAAGGACAGAAATTCCTCGGTCATTTTTTCTGCATTGAAAACTTGGTAATAGGAAGAGCCGTAATCAATACTAACCTGGCAATCAAATGCGATTTCAGTAGCTTTACAGAAAGACTCAATTCGCGCTTTGACAGTAGCCATTGTTTCCGCGTCCATCGTACGAATCGTTCCTTCCAGGCGAGCATGTCCCGAGATGATATTCTGGACCGTGCCGGAAGTCATTTTTCCAATCGTGACAACTGCAGAATCAAGCGGATTGATCGCACGGCTGACGATTGTCTGCAGTTGCAATAATAAATTCGCCGCAGCTACAGACATATCTTTCGTTCGATGTGGATAAGCCGCATGACCTTCGACGCCATGAAGATCAATAAATAGTTCTGAAGTATTGGCAAATAATAAACCTGGACGTGTTGCAATCGTACCAACAGGATACTCAGGTGCAATATGGAATGCCAAGATCACATCCGGAACCAAATCGGGATGCTCTTCCTTCAACCATTCTCTCATTGGCAGTGCACCGCCCGGACCTTCTTCAGCTGGTTGGAAAAGAAACACCATGGAATCATTTATCGGCGATTCATTCAGTCGTCTTAGCAACCCAAGTGCCACCGTCATATGAATATCATGGCCACATGCATGCATGAACCCATCATGTATTGATTCATAGGACAATGATGTTTGTTCCTTTATTGGTAGTCCATCAATATCTGTACGCCAACCAATTGTTTTGGTTGGCTTCAATCCTTTGACATGGACAACGAATCCCGTTTTCCATTTCACAATGGTCAATCGTTCTTGGTTCAATTTCTGTATTTCTTCCAATAAATAGGCTTGTGTTCTGTATTCCTGAAAACCGATCTCAGGAATTTGATGTAAATCCCGACGTATTTGTAGAAGAGTTTTCATCAAAAGCCCCTACAGTTGACGAAGTTCTTGCATAATTTCTGTTTTTGATTTTGTTTTATCATCAATTTCTTTGATGAATTTAGCAGGCATTCCAGCAACCACTGTATAAGGAGCAACATCTTGTGTAACAATCGCGCCAGCAGCAACGACAGAACCTTTACCGATTCTTACGCCTTCCAATACAACTGCGTTTGCACCGATCAATACATCGTCTTCCACGATAACAGGTGTTGCTGATGGCGGTTCGATAACACCGGCCAAGACTGCACCAGCTCCGATATGGCAGTTTGTTCCTACTGTTGCACGTCCACCTAAAATAGCACCCATATCGATCATCGTTCCGTCGCCAATGACCGCTCCAATATTAATGACTGCGCCCATCATAATGATACAGTTATTGCCGATGCCAACTTGATCACGAATAAAGGCACCTGGTTCAATACGAGAGTTTACTCCTTTTAAGTCCACTAATGGAATCGCAGAGTTGCGTCGATCATTTTCTACGACAACATCGGTAATTTGATCTTTATATGTAGTTAAAGCAGTTTCAATTTCAGACCATTCTCCAAAGAGTACAAGTGAATTTCCTTCTCCGAATACTTTTGTATTCTCACCGAAAGACAATTGCTTTAAGTTTTCACCGTTAATATAAACTTTTACAGGTGTTGATTTCTTTGCATGTTGAATATACGAAATGATTTCAGTTGCATCCATTTGTTTCATAGTTGAATCTCCCTTTCATTAAGCAAAATATGGACTAATTGTACATGAAAAACAAAAAAATTACACGTTTTATTATGAATAATCATGCAATTTATTCGCATGTTCCTTTACCACTTCGACAAATGCTTCCACTTGTCGAAGTTCAAATGCCGATTCATACCCGATTAACCAAGTATCTCGTGTCAATTCAAACTCTTCTGCCTGGTTGGTCAATGCAATTTTATTCACTTTTTCAAGACCGCTTAGTGTAATCGACGGCAAGATGGCGTAACCGATACCATTCAACGCCATTTGCTTGCATGTTTCAATTTGATCCACTGTAATTTGGCGCCGCGGGCTGGAAGAAAAATGGCGTTGCCACCATGCCTGGATTTCTTGATAGTAATTCGAGTCACTCTTAAATTGAATGAAAGGTCGATCCGTCGACAAGACATCTTGGACCTCTTTCAATTCTTGATCGACCAAATAAAGCGTATCCCGGAACAGATGCATTTTTGTACCTTTCCATTCTGTCTGGCCTCTTACAATTCCGATATGGGCTTCGCCATCATAGAGTGCTTTCACAATTTCCGAGCTCCAGCCAGTGATGAGTGAAATTTTCGCTTCTGGATATTGTGTGACAAAATCCTTCAACACCATCGGCAACCAATTTTGTCCGACAATCGACGCACAAGCAATTTTCAATGTCCCATGAACTTTCGATGTGAGGGATTGAAGCGTTTCAAAGATTTCCTCTTTTTTCACAATGGAATCAATTGAATATTGGACGACCAATTCGCCTGCTGGTGTTAGGGTAAGACCTTTTTGGGATCGAATAAACAGCTGTGCTCCCCATTCTTTTTCAATTGCCTGAAGGCGTTGGGATAATGCTGGTTGAGACAAGAAAAGTCTTTCTGCTGCCTTTCTCATATTACGCTCTTCCGCTAAAATCTTGATGATTTTGGATTCATTCGTTGTCATTTATGTCACTCCCCGTTTCCGGTCGTCTATTCAAATGAAATTGCAAATAAAAGCAAGACTCCGACAGTAAAGAAATCATAGCCAAAGTACTCATTAGAAAGTTGTAATTGTATGTGCTAGCCATAGTATAGACAAAAAAAGAAGATCTCACGTGGAGACCTTCTTTTATTTTGGCATATTAGCTATTATTTTGGTAGATATGTTTTTTCAGTTGTTTTAATACAATTCTTCTCGTTAAAATTCCCAGAAATATTTCTTCATCGTCAATCACGCATAAATATGGATGATTGATTAGTAAGTCGAGCCCTTTTTTAAACTTTTCCTTAATATGAATCGTTTGAACGGGTTGCATCACTAGATCGACTTTTAAATCCGGTAATCGCTCATATTCAATGTGGTTAAGTCCTAAGATTGCATCTGTAATCATTTGTGTGCTAACTAAGCCTTTAAGTCGATATTTAGAGTCTAACACTGGAACGGATGAATAGCCGGTTTTGGTTAATACTAACAAAGCATGTTCTGCACTATTCCCGATTTGCACATGTGCTACTTTTTCTGATGAGATGATGAATTCGTCGATTTGCATATCCAAGAAATCTTTGCTGGTAACCGAAAACATACACTTCTACTCCTTTACCTGTTCTACGTATGAACAGCTTACTACTCTTATATCATATCATATTCCACCATAAATCATAGATGTAAACATTTAAGCAAAATAAAACTTCTTCACCGGTTAAGGTGAAGAAGCCCAGTAATAACCAATGACTACTGTAATAAATACAAGTGAAGCCACATAAACCCATACAATTGGATTTAACGAATAAGGATGCTCCTTTATCGCCTGTGGAATCGGCGTATCATTTACTTGTTGCCGTCTGTTTTCAAGCAACGTGATTTGCCGTGTTGCATAATAACCAATAACACCAATAAGGAACATTACTCCAAGTAATGGCCAAACCCACATATTCCATATCCCCATATTTATCCTACCCCTTCAATGAAGTAAGGTTAGTATGGTTCATGTGATTGTTTTTACGCTTAAAACGGAAATTTATTTAACCATTGGCCTCCATCGAGCGTAACGATTTCCCCATTCATATATGATGCTTTTTCGGAAAGAATAAAGGAAGCTAAGTCTGCGATTTCTTCTGGACGACCAAGTCTTCCAAGTGGCACGGACTTAAGTGTTCGTGCTGCAGCTTCTTCCGATTCCCACAGTTTTTCAGCTCCACCGGTTCGTTCAATAGGTCCCGGTGCAATCCCATTGACCCTTATTCCGTATTGTGTTCCCCATTCTACAGCCAACGTACGCGTTAACGACATAACACCCGCCTTTGCCGCAGCGGAATGTGCAACACCAGCTCCAGCATTCCAAGCATAGGTTGCCAACATATTCAGAATCGATCCTTTTTGTTCTTTTTCAATCCAGTAATTGCCGACTGCCTGTGAACAGTAAAACGTCCCATTCAAGACGATATCAATGACTGATTTCCAACCATTTGGCGATAACTTTTCCGCATGCACAATGAAATTGCCAGCCGCATTATTGACAAGTCCATCGATTCTACCAAACATTTTATCTGCATAATTGACCATCGCTTGTACGTGATCTGGTTCACGGACATCCATTTGAAATATTCCCACGTGACTGAAATCATGTGAAATGGCTTTTTGGGCAGCTTCCAATCGCTCCATATTGCGCCCAGTAATGACGACGTTCGCTCCTTCTTCCACGAAGCGTTTCGCCATGTAAAACCCCATTCCACTTGAACCACCTGTAATAATAATTGTTTTATCCTTCAATAACATATGGCACCTCCAATGGTTTTTTCTGAAAATTCACATATATCTCTCATTATGCCATTACTCTCTTAAATAAGTATACAGATGAATTATTATCTGAAATGGCGTCTTCCATTTTTTCAATTATTTTTCCATTTTCTTCGGTTTTCATGTATACATACTGGAAGAGAATTGGTATGATAGTAGTTGATTGAATGGTCTGAATTTTTCTTAATTATTGCTTTATTGCTCCATTACCAATATGTGAAAGGTGGGATTTCATGATACAAAATAGGACAGATGAACAATTGGCTACAGCTATTTATTCGGTTAACCGTCATGCCAAAACAGCCCCTGACAACAAATATCTTTATGAATTAAAAAGGCTGACCATTGAAAAAATGATTGAAACCGGACGAGCAAAAAAAGTGGGGCTACATTTCGTGAAAAATCCTCGATTTAGTCAACAGCAATCCTCTGTATTGGTTCAGTGTGCTGATTACTATTTTCATTTATTACCCCAAAAAGAAGATTTTCAAAGCCTACCGCATTTGGGACATCTGGATGATAACTACCGTAATCCCCAAAGACGTATGAGCCTTAATCTGGCCAAGCAACTTTTAAGTGATTATACCGGTTTTCACCAAGCAATTATCAAGAAAAAATCCCCACTTGCTGCCACCTCTTCGTCCAAAAAACAACCAGTTAAAAAACGCCCTTATACTTTTATCAGCTCCTATTTAGACTAAATAGATATACAGAAAAGCCGGGACCACCAAAATGGTTCCGGCTTTCGTTTCTCTAGAGTTGTCTTATTCAGTTTGGTGAAACGTGCTTTAGTCGTAAATGAATAATCAATCCGACGACCGTCATAACAATTAAAGTCGATAAAGCAATTCGGCTTGCCAATGTGCCATAGTCCTGTAATTGATAGGTGATGGTCCCATAGAGCGCCGGCCCGATAATTGAGGAAACCTTCCCGGAAAATGCAAATAGCCCAAAAAATTGACCACGCTTATCATCAGGCGTCAGTTCGACAATGAGCGTACGCGAAGTCACCCACATGGAACCGAGTGAAACCCCAAACATACTGCCAGCTATCCAGAACATCCACTGATCCACGGCGAATACCGCCACAAATAACGAAACAATCATCAGTACAGCAACAATTGTCACTGCATTTTTTGCTCCGATTCTCTTCGTGATATAGCCAAAGACAAAAGAACCGATGACCGTTGAAATCGTTGAAACCAAGTACAAAATGATGAATTGACCCGACGTGAAACCAACAATGACCGTTGCATAAATAGCCATCATGGCAATTGTCGTTGCAATTGCATCATTAATGAAAAAGTACGCAATCATAAAAGTGAAAACCGGTTTATGCGTTTTCATATCTTTAAAGGTACGGATAATTTCTTTATAACCATCAAAAAAAGTAGCTTTCACTCGTTGACTCTTCGGAATCGGTTTGTCTTTATTAATAAAAAATAAAGGCAAAGAAAACAATAAATATAAAATGGCGGTTGGTATGAAAGCTTTATGAAACTCGCCTTCACTGACAATCAAGTAAACGAGTAATCCTACAATCGTTCCAAGATAGCCTACAGCAACACCAAAACCGGAGATTAACGGCATTTCCTGTTTCGTTCCTAAATCACTTATCATTGAATCATAAAAGACCAAACTCGAATTAAAGAAAAACTTGGCTATGACGAAACTTACAACCACCAAAGCATAGGACAATGGTACGCCCCACACCAACGTCTCGGATTGAATCCCTCCAAATACCCCCATCATAAACGTGGCGACAATCGAAATGGATGCAAACCATACGATAAACCGTTTTTTGTAACCCGTTCGGTCGATCCACACACCAAACAGAGGAGAAAACATGACTAGGAAAAAGCTCGCAACAGCATTCGCATAGGAGACAAATGTACTGGCCACTTGTTGACGTGCTTCACTTGTCCCGATTACTTCATCGGTGTAGAAAGGGAAAAACACTGTGTTAATATTGGACGAGAAAATGGTGTTGGCAAAGTCATAAAAAGCCCAAGATACAATCGGCAACGCTAAATACAGAGCCAATGGACTCCGAGGAGTCGTCTGTTGATTGTCCACTCTTGACACCCCGCTATCTCCAATTTTATGTTCGGTAAGCTTTAATTAAACTTTGCGTCCCCTCATTTTCTAAACCACGGGCCGCCAACTCTTGATACTGTGTAAAGGCCAGTTCCAAACCTGGTAATCGTAAGTTCATTTTTTCCGCTTCATCCAGGGCGATCCCCATGTCTTTAATAAAGTGTTTCATATAAAATCCTGGAGCGTAATTCTCTTTTAACATACGCGGTGCCAGGTTGGTTAATGACCAAGATCCCGCAGCACCCGACGTAATGGATTTCAATACCATCTCCGGATCCAACTTTGCTTCTATTGCATACGTCAAGGCTTCACAAGCAGCGATCATCGACGAGGCAATGGCAATCTGATTGGCCATCTTTGTATGCTGTCCAGCACCTGCTGGCCCTTGATAGACAATGTTTTCTCCAAATAAATCGAATATCGGTGATATCGTATTGAAAATTTTAATATCACCACCGACCATAATCGACAGTTTCCCATTCTTAGCTCCAACATCCCCGCCTGAAACAGGGGCATCCAAAGAACTCATTCCGAGTGACTGTGCCTTATCATTCAAGTCGATTGCCAAACTCGGGGTAGAAGTAGTCAAATCCACTACGATTAACCCTGGTTTTCCATGTACAAAGATTCCCTGATCCCCGTTATATACTTCTTCTACGTCGGATGGGTAACCGACCATCGAGAATAATACACGGACTTGTGAAGCCACTTCACCCGGTGTATTTGCCCACTTAGCACCCATATCCACTAACTCATCCGCTTTTTCTTTCGTTCGTGTATAAATGGTTACCTCATGTCCTGCTTTCAGCAAATGCATAACAATGCTTTTCCCCATGACACCAGTTCCCACAAAACCTATTTGCATTTTCTCACTCATTATGTAACCTCCATGTTGATTTCAATTTTCTAATGATTATAAGTTTATCAAACTTCCAGAAATTAAGCATCGAAACATTCTGATTACGTCAAAATGTTTTCAGAACTTAATATAGAACTTTTTTGCTTAGTGGTAAGAGGAAGTTCAAAAATTTACACAAAAAAGTAGGACACATTCCTTTCGGAAGTGTGTCCTATAAAAAGGGGGAAATGAGAATGTTGCTGTGTTCTATCATAATTTCCCCCAATTTCTTCAGCTTTAAACCTCACTTTGAAAATTTTTTTCCGAAAGTTTGTTCAATTCATCAATGAACCAATTTCCATCCTGTTCATTCATGAGCACACCGCTATAACGGACCACGTCATATACATCATAAAAGCGTTCAGAAACTGACCAACTTTCTCGTTTGAACCATTCCCGAACGGTTTCATTTTGGGTTCTGTGAATGCCTTTTTTCCCAGCTTGCTTTTCAAATTCACGATAGGCATCACGTACAAGATTCGTTTCCATTGAATAGTGCCACTCCGCCGAGTGTCCTGCGTGATGAGTGGAATGTTCCATTTGACTTCTTTCATATTGTACAATTTCTTTTACGATTTCGATTGGCTCTATTTTGTGTTTTGTTAGTCGCCAAACGATCACAACAATCGCCAAGATGCCTATCACACAAATGATGGCCATCCAAGGTAAGTCCATAGATACATTTTGCAACTCCGTAATCCCTATTTCTCGTTCTTCAAACTCCATTTCACCTTGAGGCTGTGATTCTCTCGCCTCCAATGGTTGCACATCACTTGTGATGACTCCCTTTAACCAGTCAATCAGTCGGCCAATCGGATAAAAAATCACCATCAGGACATCTCCAAATAGTGAAACAAAAGTTTCTCTGGCCTTGTTCCCAATTCCTGTAATCAAACCCAAAACGATAGAAGCAAGCCCGATAATCGCGGCATACACACCCAAAACTTTTGTAAAGGATAGCCGGTTGCTACTTTTCGAACGAAGCCATTGCACGATCATACGATCTAATATAAACAGCATGATTCCAATTACGGCCAGTATCAGTGTGTTTTGAATCGCACCTGCATTATTCAGCACTGTTGCAAGGAAATAAGCGAATGCAAAGACGACAACCATTAAAGTAAAATAGATTCCGTCATGAGTTGCGTCTTCCTGTACTTTGGCAAAGCGCTCATGTATTCGCCAAATTGCAAACGCAATCATGAAGACAATAAACCAAAATGGGGCACCTATGAAAAAGCCAACCATACTAATAGAGACTGTTATCATGACAGACACGGCAATTTGGTAGCCGGTTTTCCGAAATAGATAAGTGACACCAATTCCAATGACAAACAGAATACAGACCCACAAAAATGGGGCGGGAATCGTCGCATCATTTCGAATGAATACGAGGACAAAAGATAGTAACCATACATCTTGCATAAACTTTCCAAGAGATTCAAACTGCACTAACTGCTTTGAAGGGATCGCTCGTTCCAATTCGCGTCACCTCCAATTCGATTGCTGCCTTTCACTTCAACATGTGCCACTTTTGACCATTTTGTCACATAATGCACAATTTCACTTTCATCATGGGTGAATAGGAGCACGGACATCGGTAAATTTTCATGTGTATCCAGATGGGTCATCATCCGCTTAAATGGCATAGTTAAATCATTTTTTGATAACACGGTCAGCAGTTCCATCGCTTTTTGGCGTTGTTTTTGCCCATCCCCTGTCGGAAGGAACAAATAAGGGGAATGTCCATAGGACCTGACGTTGACACTTACTGCAAAGGGAATGCCTTCCCGGTAAAAATAATCCAAGTAGGAAGCAATCACTTCAATTCGTTCTTCCAAATCTGAAATAATCGAGTAATGATGAGCTACATTGAGAATCAGCAAGACGGACTCATTCGCTTTTTGAGTAAACACTTTTGTTTGCAATTTTTGCATTCTCGCACTGGCTTTCCAGTGAATGTGATGAAACTGATCGGATGGTACATAATCTCTCGTTCCAATTGGGGAAAAGAGGTCTAAGAAAAGTGAATGCTTGTATTCATAATCCCCCGGTTTCAAAGCAGAAGGATGTCTCAACTCTTTCAACGGATAAATGGTCGGATAGACCATTTGTTCCATGCGCAACAAAGGTTTATGCAATAGCACGATGGACCCTTCCCCAAATATGTGGGGAATTGTTAGCTCCAGTTGTTTCATTCGGGACAGCCCTCTTTTATTCCCTTCAACTGGAACTTTCACCGTCACAATCTCATTGTGGCCGATGGTCAAAGGGACAACAATTTCTACTAACTGCGTATGACTGACGTTCTGTTCATGGAGTGGTAACACCACATCTTGAAATTGCAATCTGAGTTGACCATTCCAGATAGGAAGCCCTTTATTCTCGAACGTCAATTCCCACTCGGATTTACCCCCTTTAAGCATTCGGCTTCTTTTTTTGTCATTTACCAATGTTAAGTTTTGACCGACACGCTTAAAATAAACAACTTGCAATATTGCCACGACACCCATAAAACCAAATACACCCGCCGCTAAAAACTGGCTCAGAATGCTCGACATGATAAAACATAGGGAAACAGCGGTCAGCACCCAATTCGTTTTGTTCGTCCCAAAATACTCGCGTTGCCAAATCATCTTGTCGTGACCTCTACAGGCGCTTGTACAGATTCTACGATTTCTCGTAATATATCACTCGTTTCATGGATTAACATGCCTTCAGCCGTCAACATCAATCGATGCGATGCCAGAGGACTTACCATCAGCTTGACATCATCCGGTGTAATGAACGAACGACCATTGATATAAGCGTGGCCTTGAGCTGCATGCAGCAGGGCCAGTGCCGCACGTGAACTCAGTCCTAACTCTACATAAGGATGTTGTCTTGATGCGTGAATAATTTGCAATATATACGTTTCAATATCATGGTGCACGTTCACTTTTTTCACTTCACGACGCCATACTATCACATCGTCAATGTCAATGATGGATGACGTTCTCACTTCGCCTGGAGCTTTGCTAAAGTCTCGTAAAATTCGTCGTTCCTCTTCAAAAGATGGGTAATTAATTTCGAGGCGAAACAGGAAACGATCCAATTGTGCGGCTGGTAATGAGAAGGTTCCTTGCTGGGACTCTACGGGGTTTTGAGTAGCAATTACCATAAACGGTTCAGGCAAAATAATGGTCTCCCCATCAATTGTCACTTGTTTTTCTTCCATCGACTCGAGAAGACTGGATTGTGTACGTGGTGTTGCGCGATTGATTTCATCTGCCAGTAGGATATTTGTGAATACTGGACCAGGCCGCATGATGAATTCCTGCGTTTTTGGGTCGAAATAGCTGATACCCGTAACATCAGAAGGCAGTACATCGGGCGTAAATTGTAAACGCTTGAAACTCCCTTTAAATGCGTGGGCAAATGATTTAGCCATCATCGTTTTGCCCGAGCCTGGGACACTTTCCAATAAGACGTGTCCACCTTGAATTAATGCAATCAACATAAAATCGACTTCTTTTTCTCTTCCTACGATGGCTTTATTCAATGATTCTTTTAATTGATTTAACTTTGACATATGATTTCCCCCTTTAGTTCACATGTATAAGTATACCAAACTACCATTTTATTTTTTGAATATAAAGATGAATTAGAATACTCCATAAAAATCAGCCTGCACTTGGTAGTATTCACTACTACCCTGCGGCGCTTTGTGGATTCCATGAAGGCATTGACGCATTTCCAGGCCATGCAAATATTCGATTCATTTTCAATAGCTTGTTATACCAAACAAAAAAAACCAAGCGAGGTAGCTTAGTTTTTAACAAGTTTCATTTTAATTTTTTTATTGTGATAATCCCTAAACTGATAAAGATTCAGCAATCGATCTAATTTTTTGCTTAACCGGATAGTATTAACGTCTCCAAAACCATTTTCAAGCGCAGATTGGATCATTTGCTCTCGGGTGAATTCTACTTGCTTTAGAAGTGATTCCGGCACGCTATACCTCCTTTTTTTATACTCTAATAACCATTATTATACACATTTTCATTCTTTTCTACACATGTTTTCTCGATAAAATGTAGTGTTTTCTAACTTCTGGCTTCAGTCACATATGTATAAATGACCTTTCCTCCTTGCTTCGCAATTCCTCTGAAATGTTTAAATTCTTCTCTTTGGATTAATACTTCACGAAAAGCCAGGAATTCCTCTTTCTCAATGGAAATGGAAGAACGAATTCCTTCTTTTAATTCATTTAGTTGTTGATCGTAATTAGTCATGATGGTTCCCCTTTATTATTGTATTCAATAAATGATTTGACAATGTATTCAGAAAACACTTTACGTAAGAAAAAATTTCATGCAAACTATTGAATATGATGGAGCGAAGGAGCTGAGAGTCTTTGGTAATAGCAACAATTGGATCTATTATTGAATTTAAAGATGGTTTGCAGGGCATCGTAGAGAAAGTGAATGAAAACTCGGTCATCGTCAACATTTCCATTATGGAAAATTTCGAGTCACTTGGAATAGAAGAAAAAACCGTTGTTAATCATAAACGGTATAAAATAGTATACCTTAATGAAGATGAGTCTTCACCCATTACGGATGAAGGCTTAGAGTGATTTTGAAGAAATATAGGAGGAATGCCGGTTGAAACTATTAGCTCCTCATTTTAGATGGACCATCTTGATTGCTGTCGTTTATGTAATGCTCTATTTTACATTTTCTAACGAAAAAATATTCTGGTATATATATACATTTACAATGTTATTATTTATGGCAGTCTCATTCATTCTAGGTAAAATGGAAGACGAAGTGCAGACATGGGAGTATTTAATTTTCGGCATTGGATATGGTACACTCACATATGGGCTGATTGCAACTGGATATCGTTTCTTCTCAATTTTCACCGACATGGCGGAAGTTTCAGTGGATCAATTCTTGAGTAACTTTGGACCGACAACCGTTTGGCACTATCTGTTACTAATTTTGATTATAGCACCAGGGGAAGAGTTTTTTTGGCGTGGCTTTGTTCAACAAAAATTAAAAACAACCATGAGCCCCTTTTTTGCGGTTGTTATATCTTCCCTACTTTTCAGCTTGTCCATGGCTTTCAGTGGATTTTGGTTGGGTGTTCTTGCAGCATTTATTTCTGGAATGTTCTGGGGCGTACTTTATGAATGGAAGAAAAGCATGCCACTTATTATTATCGCCCATATAACGATGGTCATTCTCCTGTTTTTAGTGCTACCACTCAACTATTGAAACCTTTGACACTTACATCACGTCTACTACAAAAAGGAGGAAGATTCACATGAAAAAAACTTGGCTTTTATTTGCAACCATTACTCTGGCGATTTCCATGCTTACTGCATGTAATACACAAGACGAATCAAACGGCACGAAAGATACTTCACAAGAACAAGTAGAAACTGATACATCTGCATCTGAAGAAGTTACAGAAGTTGTAGAGGAAGATACGGCAGCAGTGAAAGAAGATTCCAAAGAACAACCGGCACCTGAAGAAAGGGCTGCACAAATGACACTCGATTTTTCGGCAAACGGTGAAGACAAAGAGGAATTGGCAACACTGACAGAGAGCGATGAACAAAACTATTCCATCTACAAATTGGATGGCTACAGCTTAACTGGGGAAGAACCAAATAAGGATTCTCTTTACCTGGATGATAACTCTGCAATCTTTATGCGTGTTGAAACAATTTCGAAGGATGAAGCATCTTATGAAGTCATTGCTGATAACATGAGTCAAAGCATGGCTGCAGTAAGTATCGGCAGTGAGCCGGTAAAGATTGATAACAGTGAAAAATTACCTCAAGGCGAAGGAATTTCAAATCCAATTGGTTATGAAACTACATTTGAATTGGGAACCGTATCAGGCTATGTATTCGAACAAGGTGATCTGATTGTTCGACTTACCATATTTGATCAAGACAGTGTCAATTTAACGGATGCGTTCCTGAAAATGGGCGAAACTGTTGCAGTAAAATAAGCAACGTAAACATTGCGAAATAGACATAATACAAAAATCCCGACTCACTTATGAGCCGGGATTTTTTAATACGATAAGTCCTTAATTGATAAACCTAGTTTTTTCAATAAATGAATGGCTTGGTCCTTTTCATCCGAATCCAGAACATTCATGATTTCTAGCAACTGATTTTCATGCTTTGGGAACAGCTCCGTCATGAATGCTTCGCCTTCTGCGGTTATCTCGGCAAATGTCACTCTACGGTCAGTTGGGCACGATACACGTCGAATAAAGCCCCTTTTTTCAAGCTTATCGATTACATATGTAATGGAGCCACTAGCAAGTAATATTTTACTGCCTATTTTCTGTAGCGGTTGACTTCCTTTGTGGAACAACAACTCCAAGACAGCAAATTCAGTTGGATTTACTCCATTTTCCTGGAAAAATTGATTAGTACATTCATGTAATGCTTTATTGGCTCTTGAAAGTACAATAAATAACTTCAAAGATTGCGTTAGTTCTTCAGACTTCATCTCTATCACCTATATTCCGATTATCACCATTACTAATAGTATAAAGGCTCTAGGAGAACTTTGTCAAAATGGATTCTAAAGGTGCAACATGGTAAGCCAACAATTGCCGACTCTAGTTAAAGTGAAATCGAAGTGACAGCCTCAGTTATCGTGCATTTGCGCTGCCGCACGTTCCGCATGAGCCAACAAGTATGAAAACCACATACTTGTGGGTCTCACGCTCGGGCCCACACGACGTGGGTCAGGAAGGCGTTGCCGCAGGACGCGGCGATTTTAGCCTTCCTTCCTTCAACTTGCGGCTAGGGAGGCGCAATTGCACTCTTTAGATTGCCTGCTTACTTTAAAGAACGGCTATGTTATGTTTTTGATTTTTACTTATCTTGAGATATGGAGCAAAACAGCGAAGACTCCTGCGGGAAAGCGAGACAGCCGAGACCGCGGCTCGGCGCTCGCCCGCGGAAAGCGCAGCTGTTTTGC
>Ga0209013_10003160_pt1 | contig 14738 bp, 14 predicted proteins | sample Cruoilmetagenom2_FD_187291 | JGI IMG/M metagenome (GOLD analysis project Ga0209013, IMG submission 187291) | Oil polluted marine microbial communities from Coal Oil Point, Santa Barbara, California, USA - Sample 2 (SPAdes) (version 2) | ecosystem: Environmental > Aquatic > Marine > Oil seeps ... | reverse complement strand
CTGGAAAGATCCTCAAGGGTGGTTAGAAAATTATCATATGCGTTCAATCTCGGAGACGGTTAATTCAATGGTAAAATGCCGATTTGGCGCGCCACTGAGAAAGAAACTCGATTAGCGGAAGGAGACTGAGACGCGGTTGAAGCTTGTGGGGCATAATATCCGAAGAGTGGAGTATCTTGCGGTCATGGGTGATGTAGTGTCACATTGGAGGGGGTGTACATGAATTTCGTCCCAAGCCTTGGGCATCTGAAAAGTTTTTGTGACCGTGAGCCAATCGTTGGTATGGTGAAACCATGAAGATCGGGATTATAATCTATTCGGATGATTCGGAGACTGTCTGGAACGCTTTTCGGTTCGGAAATTTCGCACTGGCAGAGGGTGACACAGTAAAGGTATTCCTGCTTGGCAGAGGTGTGGAGTGCGAGTCTCTTGACACGAGTAAGTTTGTGGTGACGGAACAGATGAGAATGTTTGTGGATGCGGGTGGCGAGATATTCGCCTGTGGTGGCTGCCTCAAAATCCGCAGGTCAGGGGGTTCGGAGATGTGTCCTCTGTCAACGATGAGAGACCTGTATGAAATAGTTACAGAGTGTGATAAAACCGTTACATTTTGAGGCATCGTAAATGACACACCCCCGGCAAGTACCCGCAGCGTCTCTTGCACCGTGCAGGTTGCCTGGCATGACTAACATCGATAACATTTAAATCAGATAAGTCTGATTAATTGCTCATAAAGGTCGATAACCTTTGATTATGATATGGTAAAGGAGGCTAAATATGGCAGAACATATAGCAGAGTATTACAGTGGTTTGTCTGTTGACAAAACACTAACCTTTGAAGTTGCGATTGTTATTGGTTTTCTGGCAGTCCTTATAGCTGCCATCGGTATCCTGTTTCAGATGAAGAAATGGGGATACGGATCGGCAGGATATGGAAAAGAAGGTCAGGGAGGCAGTATAGGCGCGTTTCTGAAGCTGTTTTTGTCCCAGACATTCGACAAGAAACATGAGCAGGGCGTGCTTACGACTCTCGTGATGGATATACTGCTACAGCGGCGCATACTGAAGCGAAGCGTCCTCAGATGGGTCATGCATATAACGATCTTCTGGGGCTGGATCGCGCTGTTCCTATTCTCGATGTGGATATTTGTGGTGGAACTCCTCAGCAAGGCAGGCATATACCATGCCAAGGTACATCCACTCGTCGAGAACTTCCCGTTGGTCGTGACGCTGAACACGATATTCGGATATGTATTGTTGGTTGGTGTGCTGATCGCGATTGCGAGACGGCTCTTCATCAAAGAGGTTCGAGAAGGCACCACGTTCTATGATGCATTCTTGATCTACGGACTCTTCGTAATCGTGATAACAGGCTTCATCTCAGAGGGTATCAGGTACGCGGGCACCGTGCATGCCACCGCGCTCACTGATTTATGGAGTCTTGGAATCAGCAACACAGCATCACCCCCGGCAGCGCTCTTTCACGTGGTGATCTCGCTTCTCTTCTGCATTGCGATGATACCGTTCACCAAGTACATCCACATCATCGCGACACCATTATCCATCCTCACACACGGTGGTGGTGAATAATGGCACGAAGAGAACCATCGCTTACAACCGAGCGATTCACGACGTCGCAGCTACTCGAGATCGACGCGTGTACACGGTGCGGCGAGTGTCTGAACTGGTGTCCCGTGCTCGAGGAGATCCAGGAGGAGACCTTCACCCCGGAAGGCAGAGAAGGCATGACCGACAAGCAGAAGCTGGACTTTGCGCCGATGAACAAGCTCACCGGCATGAGAGAGATGCTAAACAAAGGTTATGGCTTGCGCGCAAAGCTCTTTGGTCCGAGGCAGATTCCTGAGGACGATGTCCTCAAGCTCAAGGACGAGATCTATCACTGCACGACATGTGGTATCTGTGGTACGGTCTGTGAGGCATCCATCAATACTGTAGAAGTCTGGGAGTCGTTCCGCCGGAATGCAGTGATTAACAAGCGCGGACCCTATGGTAAGCAGACCGGTTTTGTGGATCTTCTTGCGTCCCACAACGTCTTTGCTGCTGACCAGGAGGATCGGCTCTGCTGGGTTCCTGAGGATATCGAGATCAAGGACAAGGCAGATATCGCATACTTCACCGGATGCACAGCAGCCTATCGGATGCAGCGGGTCGGTGTTGCAACAACAAGGGTTCTGCAGGCACTGGACATCCCGTTCACGATGCTCGGACCTGATGAATGGTGCTGTGTCTCGGTTCTGATCAGAACGGGGCAGCTTGAGCTTGCAGAGGAGTTCGTGAACCACAACATCGATGCGATGGTCAAGAAGGGTGTGAAGACTGTGATCTATGCATGCGCGGGATGCCACCGGACCAGCAAGATCGACTGGCCCAAGTTCTACGAGGGCGGAGAGCTCCCGTTCGAGACCATTGCAATCAGTGAGTACATGGACAGATTGCTGAATGATGGCACGCTCAGTGAGAGCGACTTCGACTGGAAGAACCCGCTGAAGAAGCGAGTAACATTCCACGATTCCTGCCACACAGGAAGGCATTGCGGAGTCTACGATGCGCCAAGAAGGATATACGATATGGTTCCTGGCGCGGACTTCGTTGAGATGGAGAGAAGCCGGGAACTGCAGCGGTGCTGCGGTGCAGGCGGTGGAATCAAGGCTGGTGTCTCTGATCTTGCGCTTAAGATGGCACAGAAGCGTGTTATGGATGCCGAACTCGTGAATGCTGACATCATAACATGTACCTGTCCGTTCTGCAGGCGGAACATCATGGACGGCATCAACGCGATGGACACGAAGATTATCTTCAAGGATCAGCAGGAGATTCTTGCGGAAGCGATGGGACTTGATCTCACGCTACCTGATAATCCATACATAGACAAACAGATGTGAGATTGTGTAGATATAATGGTTGATTTATTCAACCATTCCTATTTTTATTTTGTCTTTTCCTCTGTTTGATTCTGGTTGGTGGAGTTGGCCGCATGCAATGATTAAATATGCAACAAACGGGATTTAGAATGTATAGAAGACTAAAGGAGGGCTTTTCATGGCAAGTAGCATCGAATCGATCAGACACATATCAACGAATCTCGGGATAAATGAAGATGTCCTCATCCGGGAGGGTGCGGTGGCATATATCAAATCCAGAATTAAAGCTCACATGAGAGATAGACTGGAGATTATGCATAGATATCGGATATCTTCTCTGGATGAATTCGAAGAAAAGGTGCGGGACGGTGACATCCCTGAACACCCTGGGTGGGAGGACTTGATCGTTCTTGAGAATATTGAGGCGTCGATAAACAAATTGGAAACGGAACTCTTACATGTTAAAGACTTACTTGTTGCTTGAATCGATTGCGAGACAATTTAAAGAAGTTGTTGCTGAAACGGAAGTATTTAAACTTCCTTCAGGTGAACCTACTAAATTGCGGATAGAATTAGTTGACGGGAGCTTTGCGGATGTATGGATTTCGATTTCCGGAAGATATTCGTACCACTGGAATCGGCTGGAGGTCAATGGAACAATATATCGCTATGACAATGCGCCGCATAGAAGATGGGCATACGTAGCCACTTTCCCGCATCACTTTCATAATAAAAGTGAGAAGACCGTGGTAGAAAGTGATATTCCTTTAACACCTGAAACACAGATGAAATATTTCATGGATTTCATACGCAAAACACTGGTGCGGGAGCCGCTTTAAATTGTCCGGGCTATAGAGTTCGTGAACTGCAGCGGTGCTGTAGAGCAGGCAGCAGATGTGAGATTGCGGTGCGATGGTTAGTTTATCCGACTGTTTCTATTTTATCACAGCAGCACAGCATCATAGATGAAAACACGTGCCCGTAATCTCTTTTTCGACGCTTCCATCATCCAGTTCAACGATTAAGGCACCATCGTGGTCGATTCCAACAGCTTCGCCAACGATCGTCCTGAATTTCGTTACGATCTTCACTCTTCTCCCGATTGTGGATGAATACTCCCTCCAGTGCCTGAGAATCTGTGAAAAACCAGCATCCATGAATGTTGCGTAGTACCGTTCGAAGCGCTCCAGAAACCTCTGCGTGATTGCGACCCTGTCAACAACGCCTCCCATCTCTTCCAGAAGAGATGTTGCCTGCAGCATGGCAATCGGCGGGAGCGTCTCGAGTTCGATGTTGGCATCGATCCCGATTCCTACGGCCACATAGTTGACAACATCCATCTCCGCATCGATCTCGGTTAAGGTGCCGCAGACCTTCTTCTCGTTTATGAGTATGTCGTTGGGCCATTTTATCTCAGCTGCAACTCCCAGTTCCTTCAGGACTTCGGCAACCGCAACCCCTGAAACGAGCGTCAGTCTGTGGGCGTGATCGGGTGGGATCTCGGGTTTCAGGATGATCGAGAGGTATATTCCACCATGCGGAGAGTACCATGCCTTACCCATCCTGCCCCTACCCCCGACCTGCTTTTCTGCGATCACAACGGTTCCATCCGGGCTATCCGCAGCAATCTCCCTTGCTTTGACGCTGGTAGAGTCCAGTTCATCAAAATAATGTATCTGTTGACCGATAAACTCAGTCTTCAGGTCTCTCTTGATCTCAGATGGGAGTAACAGGTCGGGCAGTCCTTTGAGTCTGTAACCCTTGCCTGTGATGGATTCAATTATATACCCGCAATCCCGGAGTGACGTGACATGCTTCCAGACCATCGTGCGCGAGACATCCAACTGTTCTGATAACTCTTCACCCGATACAAAGTCATCAGAACGTCCTTTGAGCAGCTCCAGAATCTGTTCTCTCGGTCCCATGATTACCTATCTGTTATCTGTTAACAGGTGTATTAATGTATGTCGTAACGGCAGCACTTATCGCTGCGACCTTCCTGTCATCTGCACCGATTGCGGAGGCAAATGTTGCTCCCTTCTCTTTATCTTGTTCGACAACGTCTGCTACCTGCGTTAGTATGTCGAAGTCCTCAATGAAGTGCGTTGAGAGTTCAGCGTCCAGGAAGTGCGTGTTTCTGAGCACTGCCTTGTGGAACGGAATATTTGTGGTGACGCCGGTGATTATGTACTCGTAGAGCGCTCTTCGCATCTTCTCGATCGCTTCGACCCTGTTTTCCCCGTAAGATATCAGTTTGGAAATCATCGAGTCATAGAAAGGGGAGATCGTGTAGCCAGTGTGCACACCACTATCCAATCGGATACCGGGACCTCCTGGTGACCTGTAACGCACAATCTTTCCAGGAAATGGTGCAAAATCGTTCAGTGGATCCTCTGCGTTGATCCTACACTCAATCGCCCATCCGTTGATCCCCACATCCTCCTGCTCCAGATCAAGCCTATCACCCGCAGCGATCGCTATCTGTCTTTTTACGATGTCAAGCCCGGTCACAATCTCGGTTATGGGGTGCTCCACCTGCAGCCTCGTGTTCATTTCAAGGAAATAGTAGTCTCCATCGGAATACATGAACTCAACAGTTCCGGCATTCCTGTAATCGATCGCTTTTGCCACTCTCAATGCGGCTGCGCCCATATCCTCCCGGAGTTCAGGGGTCATGACCGGTGAAGGCGACTCCTCGATTAATTTCTGGTGGCGCCTCTGTATCGAGCACTCCCTCTCGTTCAGATGAACCGTATTGCCGTATGAGTCTGCAAGGATCTGAAACTCGATATGCCGCGGGTGAAGCAGGTACTTCTCCAGGAAAATTGTGGCATCGCCGAACGTTGATTTAGCCACCGCCTGCGTCGAATGAATCGCACTTCTCAATTCATCGTCGTTACGTGCGATCTTCATCCCGATTCCACCACCACCTGCCGACGCCTTCACAATGACCGGGTATCCAAGCCCCTGTGCGGAATCGACAGTGGACTCCACGTCCTCAATCTCGCCGGAAATTCCTGGTATGACCGGAACACCTGCCGCCCCCATCGTCTTCTTGGCAGCAATCTTGCTTCCGGATGCGTCCATGGACTCGCTGGACGGTCCGATGAACGCGATACCCATCTTCTCACATTCTCTTACAAATTCCGAATTCTCGGAAAGAAAACCATAACCCGGGTGGATTGCCTCAGCACCTGTTTTTTCGGCGACATCAAGAATCCTGTCGATTCTGAGGTAACTCTGGCTTGCTGGCGGAAGTCCGATGCAATGGGCAACGTCAGCGTATTTCACGAATAACGCGCGCTCGTCTGCCTCTGAATGAACTGCAACAGTAGCTATATCCATCTCGCGACATGCTCGCATCACCCGTATGGCAATCTCGCCACGGTTCGCAACCAGTATCTTGTTAAACAACGAAAACACCCCTGATCTATCTTAATAAACCGACATGATGATGTCGCCGGTTCCCACTGCGCCGCCTTCGGAGACGAAGATCTCTCTGACCATCCCACTGTGTGGTGCGTGCAGGTTGTTCTCCATCTTCATAGCCTCGATCACCGCAACGACATCACCCTTCGCAACAGCGTCGCCCTTCGCAACCATCAGTTTAAGAATCATCCCGTGCATGTTGCTTGCAATCCCGCCTTCCACGTCCGTGGATCCCGGTTTATTCTCCTTGATAGTAACAGCCATCTCTCCGGTTGGCTCAACCTCGACCTGGAATGCCTCGCCATCGACCACCACCTTGAACCGGTTAAAGATGCCTGCATGAGGTGCGTGAGACGAAACGTTACCTGCACTCAACTTCTCTTCTTCTGCCTCGCCCCTGAGAAACTTCGGAGCAATCTGCGGATAGAGCGCATAAGTCAGGATGTCCTCGTCTTTCTTGACGATTCCAAGCTCCTCTGCTTCTTTTGTCCGGATCTCCAGTTCGGAATCGAGCAGGTCAGCGGGTCTGCAGGTCACAGCCACATCATCGCCCAAAACCGTTGAGAGCAGCCACTCGGCAATTGGCGCAGGCGGTCTTCCGTAGATGCCACTCACATAGTCCCGGACCTCCCTTGGTATGACCTTGTAGCGCTCGCCCATCAGAACATTCAGCACCGCCTGGGTTCCCACGATCTGACTCGTAGGTGTCACAAGCGGCGGGTAGCCCAGATCCTCCCGCACCCTTGGCATCTCCTGGAGCACATCGTCGTAGCGGTCCATTGCGTCCTGCTCCTTCAACTGGGATACCAGATTGGAGAGCATCCCGCCAGGTATCTGGTGAATAAGTACGCTGGTATCGATCTTCTCAGAAACCGGGTCAAGAATTCCCATGTAGTTCTCTTTTACCCCATCAAAATACTTCTTTATCTCAGTGAGCAGTACAAGATCGATTCCGGTCTCGTATGGCGTCCCGCTGAGACCTGCAACAATTGTCTCTGTCGGCGGATGGGAGGTTCCACCAGCAAATGGAGAGATTGCCGTGTCCAGAATATCAACACCTGCCTCGCAGGCAGCCATGTAGCTCATGGATGCCATCCCGCTGGTGCTGTGCGAATGCAGATCAACAGGCAGCCCAACGTCCTCTTTAAGTGTTTTTACGAGATCATAAGCGGTATGCGGTGAGATCAATCCAGCCATATCCTTTATGCAGATAGAGTCGCATTCAAGCGATGCCAGTTCGCTTGCAAGCGTAACGAACGTCTCTATCGTGTGCACAGGACTGATCGTATAGCAGATCGTGCCTTGAACATGCGCACCGGTCTTCTTTGCTGTTGTGATTGCGACTTCCATGTTTCTGATGTCGTTTACGGCATCAAAGACTCTGAACACATCAATTCCGTTCTCTGCGGATTTTTCGACGAACTTGATCACAACATCGTCAGGATAATGCCGGTATCCGACAAGGTTCTGCCCCCTCAGAAGCATCTGAAGAGGTGTCTCGGTTATGGCATCCTTCAAGCTTCTCAGACGATCCCACGGGTCCTCATTCAAAAATCTGATGCAGACATCAAAAGTCGCCCCACCCCAGACCTCAAGCGAGAAGAAGCCGGCGCAATCCAGCTTCTCTGCAATCGGGAGCATGTCCCGGGTTCGCATTCGGGTTGCAATCAATGACTGATGCCCATCCCGAAGCGTGGTATCGGTTATTGCTACTCGTGTCATCTTGTATCATCCGTAATTGTCATCAGCTTGATAAAAGTCTTGCGAGCAGAATTCCGATCTCATCTGATCCTCCGCAATAGCGTGGTGTGGCAATAAATATCTACCCCCCCTTGCACCAAAACCCGGATGATACCGGAATGATTAATACAAAACATGAATAGAGGAATGCAAGCATGATGGAAGTAACCTTTCACAACAGGGAATCTGAAATAAAAGAGATAATGAATACTCTGAGTGTGAAACCGAGACTGATTACTTTCATTTACGGACCGATAAACTCCGGAAAAACCGAACTGATTACCAATCTGATCGAACAACTGCCAGAGAATTATGTTGTCTTCTACATAAACCTCAGAGGAAAGTTTATATCGAATTATGATGACTTCGTCCGGGCTCTATTCAAGTTGGATCGAGAAAAGAAGGAGTATAAAGAGATATTAAAGACGATATCGGAAGTATCGCTGAAAAGTTTGAAATTCGCGGGAATACCTATAACTGAAGGTATTCTGGACTTATTTTTCAGAGAAAAGACTTATGAAGATGTATTTGAGTTTTTGGAAGATTATTTCACCGAGATAGCAGAGAATAAAATTCCTGTTTTGATTGTGGACGAACTGCAAAAGATAGGAGATGTCAGGATCAATACGCATCTGATCTACGAACTTTTCAACCTGTTTATTCGATTGACAAAGGAGCTACATCTCTGTCACGTCTTTGCGGTAACATCTGATTCGCTTTTTATTGAGCGAGTTTACAACGAGGCAATGCTGGAAGGCAGGTGCAGGTATTCCCTGGTGGATGATTTCGATAGCGAGACAACCCTCGCGTTCCTTGGAAAGTATGGTTTCACAGATGATGAAAAGATGATGGCGTGGGAATACTGCGGCGGAAAACCAGTGTGCCTGATTGAACTGATAAATACAGGAGAAAATCGGAGAGAAAGGGTGGAAGAGATGATTGGAATAAGGACCGGTCAAATCGAAGGACTTATAGAAGATGCAAAGGCATTTGGATATAAAATATCGTATGGTGCAGAGGAAATAGTGCTGAACGAGGAGCAAATACTTGAAGGTTTGGAGCCGTTTCGGACTAAGGATTGTCTCAAATCGAATGAGCTTTCAAAACCGGTTAAACTTGGCTTGATTAAAGCGAACATTCTCTTTCTTGATCCGGTTAAACAAATTATCAAACCACAATCACGGCTGAATCTGCTTGCGATACGAGAGGTAATTTAAGAATACATAACAGAGAGTTTTCATCTTTATGCAAACACCTGAAATCCTATATGGCTTTTTAATTTCTTTTGGTAGGATAAAATTATGGCAAAGAAGATTGACCACAGAGGACGCGGAGGACACAAAGAGTTGTTGTTTTCTCTGTGGTTTTTCGAACCCATCCCGGAAGATAATAAAAAGTCTCAATCCCGTAGCAGCAAATATCTTTAATCAGCACATCGAACATCCCGATGATCGAGATCACAACACCATCGCGCCTCCACTTCACATTAATTGACCTCAACGCGGAGATCGGACGCGTGGATGGCGGAATCGGACTCACAATCGACGAACCATCGCTCCGGATCAGAGCAGAGATGGCAGACGAGATCACGGTCACCACAGTCACAGGCGAGCCGGATTCGGCAGACCGTATGCGCGAGAGCGCGGCTCTACTTCTCCCGGATGGTTGCGGCATCAAACTCCACATCGAGCGCGACGTCCCTCTGCATGTCGGGCTCGGCTCGGGGACGCAGACCGCGCTCGCCGCGGGCATGGCTGTGAACCGGTTGTACGATCTGAGACTGAGCGTGCGTGATATCGCAACCAGGGTCGGGCGTGGCGGAACATCAGGGATCGGCGTCGCATCGTTTGAGAGCGGCGGATTCATTCTCGACGGAGGGCACAGATTCAGTGAGAAGGGGGCGTTCAAGCCGTCAGCGGCATCAAAATCATCGCCACCGGCACCGATTCTCTTCCAGCACCCGTTTCCTGACTGGGAGATCGTGCTCGCAATCCCTGACACGATGGGTGCGCACGATTCCGAGGAGGTGGATATCTTCGAAAAGGAGTGCCCAATCCCGCTTCATGAGGTGCGGGAACTCTCGCATGTCATACTGATGGGAATGATCCCTGCTGTGGTTGAGGCTGATATCGATGCGTTCGGGGACTCGATAAACAGGATGCAGAACGTCGGGTTCAAGAGACGCGAGATTGCACTGCAGAGACCGGAGATTTTAGAACTCATAGAACTTATGCAGGATGCGACATGCGGCGGCGGAATGAGTTCGTTCGGACCTGTTGTCTATGGCATAACCGATGACCGCGGAGACGCCGCAGACGCCATGCACGCGGCAACTGAGTTTATGGAGAGTGCGATCGGTGGCAGATGTGCGATCGTTCATGCCAGAAACAGAGGCGCCGATATTTTGCATAATTCCATGAAGATTTAAGTATCAGCACATCTAACTCTGTAGCACCACAATGAAGATGATCGTTTTTGATATGGATAGTACACTCATAGATGCCGAGACCATTGATGAACTTGCAGCGGTGGCTGGCGTTGGTGAGGAAGTTGCAGATATCACCGAACGTGCCATGAACGGAGAACTCGATTACGGCGAGGCACTCCGCGAGCGTGTAGGTCTCCTGAAGGGGCTTAGCACAATTCGTGCCAGGCACGCTTGCGAGAGCCTCCCGCTGATGCAGGGTGCACGAGAACTGGTGGATTCCGTCAAGCAGATGGGATACAAAACTGCCATGATCACGTGCGGCTTCATGATCTCCGCACGACGCGTCGGCGAGATGCTCGGTATCGATTACATAATCGCCAACGATCTTGCCACGAACAACGGAACACTCACAGGAGAGGTTATCGGTGATCTAACTGAATGCGACTCAAAAGCCCGTATGCTCAAAGACCTCGCGCAACGATGCGGAATCGATCCGCAGGAGTGCGTTGCGATCGGCGATGGTGCAAACGATATTTATCTCTTTGAGAACGCAGGATACTCGATTGCATTCAATGCAAAGCCGGTTCTGAGAGGGCATGCAGACGTGGCGGTTGACCGAAAAGACTTAAGAGCGATCATCCCCATCATTCAAGGTATACGGAGGTAGATAGACTGCGGAGTGTATCGCAGACGAACAGATTGTCAGCAAAAATGCTGGAAAAGGAGGACACCAAGTAAATGCTAAAGGAATTACAAGATAAGAGAGCGATACTTAAAAAGGAACTTGAGGAATATCGCGACAAGCGCAATGAATTGAATACCGATGCAAGTAAGTGGTCTACAGAGCGCAACGAACTGAACCGAAAGTCAAGAGCGTTGATGGATGAGGCACAGCACTACAAGCATGAACGGGATGAGCACAACAGGAAGGTAAGTGATTGCAAGGTTGAGCGGGACACGTACAACAAAAAGATTAACGAAATCAATACGCGTATTGATACAATCAAGAAAAACTGTAATCTCACTGGGCCATCGGTATCCGAACTTAAAAAAGAGATCGACGGCCTTGAATTCAAACAACAAACGCAGGTGTTATCTCCGGAGAAGGAGAGGGATCTTGTCACCACGATCGCTTCAATAGTCAGTGAATACAAATCAAAGATGCAAGAGATCGAGAAAAATTCAGAACTCAAATCGGCACTCGAGGAACTGGATACGCTGCGCGAAGAAGCGTCCAAACACCACGATAAAGTTACGGAGTATGCAGATCTGGCGCAGGAGTATCATGACAAGATGATCAAGGTCTTCAAGGAAGGAGAGGGCATCAGAAGCAAATCGGATCGCGTTCACAAGAAATTCGTAAAGATTCAGGATGAAGCGGATCGTCAACATCATCTCTTCATCAAGACTCAGAAGGAGATTCGAGAACTGGATAAGACGATTCACAGCATTATGAGGAAAGGTAGGGAGGATAAGCGGAAAGTGGAACGATTGAAGGTTAGACAGGAAGCCGAGGAGATATATAATCTATTTAGACATGGGGAGAAGATCAGTACCGAGGATTTGATGCTGCTTCAGCGGTCTGATCTGCTGTGATTCATGAAGACCCTCGTGTTGTGTCTGGATCGGGATGACGACATTGGACGGAAGGCTAACGTCAGCAGTCCGGTTATCGGTAGAGCTGCGAATATCGAGGCGGCAACGAAACTGGCGATAGCAGACCCCGAAGATTCGGACACAAACACGATCTTCGGCGGAATCGAGGAGTATGACCGCCTGATTGCGGCAGGCGTGGACACTGAGATCGTAAGCATTGCAGGGGACCACAATGTCGGAGTCATATCCGATAGCAAGATCGCATCACAGATGGACGATCTCCTCGACATGTATGGGTTTGAGGGCGTGGTTCTTGTCTCGGATGGCGCCGAGGATGAGTCGGTCTTGCCAATCATAGAATCAAGGATGAAGGTGAATTCGGTGAAGCGGATACGGATCAAACAGAGCGAGAGCATAGAGAGCACATACTATCTTCTCAAAGAGTTCATCAGCGATCCGAAGATAAGAGGTGCGATATTTATCCCGATAGGTCTCGCCTGTATCACTTATGCAGCATTATCCCTGATAAACCGTCCGGAAATCGCTGTTGGAGCCATTCTCGGCGTTGTCGGGGCATACATGCTCTATTACGGTTTCGGGATCGGAGAGTCCATCGCCAGGCACAGTGAAAGCGCAACCGAGTCGCTGCATCGCGGGAGAATCAGTTTTGTCACATACCTCGCAGCGATCATAATCGGGATCATCGCAACGATTCAGGGGGCGAATGCCTGCTGGGACGGTATCGCAGGTGATATATTCCCGGGCTATATCATATTATCAATGATCTTCGCACAGGCATCGGTCTGGTGGTATGTGGCTTCCGGACTGTTCATCGGTTTCGGGAAGATAATCGATCTGCGCCTTGAGCGAAAGACAATCGGGAGGGCATGGGCGTTTCCGTTCTTTGTTATTGCGGTCGGGCTTCTCCTGTGGAGCGCAAGCGCATACATCATCGCAACCACTGAGTATCAGCAGAATTATGGCATCCAGTACCTCATATTCTCGATAGGGGGTGCCATTATAATCGCACTCATCGGAATATATGCTGCAAAGAGAAGCTATGGAGATGCTGCATGAAATGTTAATATTAATGATCCTTGACGGGTTCGGGCTGAGCGAATCCGACAGCGGCAATGCAATCGCACACGCTGCTACACCCAATCTCGATCGCCTACGCAAACGATACCCGACATGCACGCTCTCTGCGTCAGGAGAAGCGGTCGGGCTTCCAGAGGGGCAGATGGGTAACTCCGAGGTCGGGCATCTGAACATCGGTGCCGGAAGGGTCGTGTATCAGGATCTAAGTCGCATAAACCTGGCAATAGCGGATAAGACGTTCTTCAAAAACCCGGTTCTTGCGAAAGCTATCGTTCATGCGAAGACGAATGATTCCTGCCTGCATCTGATGGGGCTCGTCTCAGACGGGGGTGTGCATAGCCATCTCACGCATCTTCTCGCTTTAATGGAACTTGCGTCAGAGAACAATGTCAGAACAGAGGTGCACGCATTCCTAGACGGGAGAGATGTCCCCCCGAGGAGCGCACTCGAATACGTGAACGCAGTCGATGGATATGTGGGGTTGCGGATAGGCACAGTTTCTGGCAGATACTACGCAATGGACCGTGATAACCGCTGGGATCGAGTGGAGAAGGCGTACCGCGCCCTTGTTTCAGACGAAGGCGAATCCGCAGAGAGTGCGGCTGACGCTGTGCGGAATGCGTATGATCGCGGCGAGAACGACGAGTTCGTGCTGCCAACAGTCGTCAAAGGATCTCTTCCGATATCTGAGAACGATTCTATCATCTTCTTCAACTTCAGACCGGATCGTGCCAGAGAGATCACACGTGCGTTCGTGGACCCGGATTTTGATCATTTCGAACGCCAGAGACTGAATAACCTCTATTTTGCGTGTATGACCGAATACGACGCAACGATCAACGCGGATATTGCGTTTGCGCCGGAAGAGATCACAAACACACTAGGAGACGTTATATCGAGCGCTGGATTGCGGCAGTTGCGCATCGCAGAGACCGAGAAGTATGCACATGTCACCTTCTTCTTCAATGGCGGCGTTGAGACGCCGAACCCTGGAGAGGACCGCTGCCTGATACCGTCTCCAAAGGTTGCAACATACGATCTGTTGCCCGAGATGAGTGCTCATAAGGTAACCGACGCTGTGGTCAAGCGGATTGAGTCGCACAACTACGATGTGATCATCCTGAACTATGCGAACTGCGACATGGTCGGGCACACAGGCATCTTCGATGCTGCCGTGCAAGCAGTGGAGACAGTTGACACATGCGTTGCCAGAGTCATCAATTCTGTACAAAGGGTCGACGGGTCTGCAATCATAACTGCAGACCATGGCAACGCAGAGGAGATGACTGATGAGGACGGGACGCCGCACACCGCACACACCACAAACCCTGTGCCACTCGTAATAGTTGATAGTCGGGTGACAGGCGTCCGGGACGGAAAACTCGCTGACATCGCGCCAACGATGCTTGAGCTGCTCGGGTTGCCGAAGCCGACAGAGATGACTGGGAAGTCCGTTATTGTGTAATTGCAGCAATTCTCATTTTGAAAATTCTCTCGGGCATCAACCACCCGAAACAGCAAAAAAAGATAAAATTGCGATAGTGTTTCTTAAAAAATATGTTACT
>Ga0209013_10003159_pt1 | contig 14744 bp, 11 predicted proteins | sample Cruoilmetagenom2_FD_187291 | JGI IMG/M metagenome (GOLD analysis project Ga0209013, IMG submission 187291) | Oil polluted marine microbial communities from Coal Oil Point, Santa Barbara, California, USA - Sample 2 (SPAdes) (version 2) | ecosystem: Environmental > Aquatic > Marine > Oil seeps ... | reverse complement strand
GAAACTTGCCGCAAGGCGCGCCGCGATCAATGATGAGTACGCCAGCATCACAGGCTGACCGATCCGCAATGCCAGGTCGAGGCTGGCCTGTTGGTGAACTGCAGCCGAACGATTGTCCCCGAGTTGCATCGCGATTTCGGCGAGGTTGCTGTGGGCGCTGGCGAGGTTTGCCTCGAACCCGAGTTGCTCGTAGATCTCGAGTTCGCGTTGAAATGACTCGAATGCACTACTCATATCGGCCATGGCATAGTGGGCGATGCCATCGAGGTTCCACATACGGGCCTGGCCCAACGGGGACAAGTTTCGTGCAAGCGCATCACGCGCGACTTCAACGGCCTTTGCATGCGAGCCCGCCCGCGACAGGATCTCGCCACGGGTGCGGTTGACTGCCGCGTCGTTCCACTCGGGTGGCCCAACCTCGTCTTGAACGACCTCGGCGGCCTCGAGCAGGCCAACAGCCATGGACGTTTCGGCCTGCCTCAAGTGGAGGTCAGCGAGCGCGGTCAGTAACGCGACCCGCGTCGGCGTACGTCCATCGAGGCTTGCAACTGCGCGGGTCAACTCATCAACGCCCGCCTTGAACGACTGCACGGCGTCGTGATACCGAGCGAGCGTGCACGCGAGTCTCTGAGCCAACTCTTCATCTTCAGGTGCCAACCGGCCCATCAGCGAACGGATATTGGGAAGCTCGAGTCCGACTTCGCCGATCCAATGCTGATCTGGAGCAAGCCGCGGTCCGATTCGCTCCAGGAGATCAGTTGCGCTGCGGTGCGCTGTAGCACCTCCACCACCATGTGTGCGGAGGAGATCATCGGCGAAGTCGCGAATGCTCTCGAGTTGGCGATACCGCGTACCGTTCTCCGAAAGATCGGCAACGAGTAGTGACTTGTCGGCCAACTTCCATACGAGCTCCGGCACATCATCCGCGGATAGCTCGTCGTCCGACAGTGCGGCAATAGCCGCTGGCACCGTAAATGATCCACCGAAGACGGCCAGGCTTCGAAATGCCGCCTGTTCGGCATCGTCGAGAAGCTGATAGCTCCAGGACAGAAGGTCGATCATCGTTCGCTGTCTCTCTGGCAACGTACGCTCGCTCGTCTTCAGGAGCCTGAATCGATTGCTCAATCCCTCGAGGATGTCCGGCACGCTGAGCACGCCGACCCTCGACGCCGCGATCTCGATCGCCAGTGGGAGACCATCGAGCCGTGCGCAGAGCCGAGCAACGTCGGCCGCGCTGTCCTCGTCGGCGCTGAAATCTGGTCGAACGGCTCTGGCTCGATCAACGAACAGCTCGGCAGACGGCGACTGCCAGATGTCGGACGGGTCGTGGGATGGTGAAGGAAGATCGAGAGGAGCGACCCGATACACGACTTCCCCTGCGATTCTCAGCGGCTCTCGGCTGGTTGTGAGGATTGCGATCTCTGGGCATTGCAGCAGTTCGGCGAGAAGTTCGGCGCAAACATCCAGATGCGTCTCGATGTTGTCGACGATGACCAGCGAGCTCTTGGTGCGGGCCCACTCCAGCACAGATTCCCAACCGTCAGAGTCTGGTTCCACGCTCACGCCCAATGCTGCGGCCACGGCAGCAGGCACCAACGACGAATCCGCGAGATCTGCGAGTTCGACGCGCCACACCCCGTCGGCCCAGTCGGGTGCGCATCGCAGGCCGATCTCGGTCGCCAGCCGCGTCTTCCCCGTGCCACCCGGGCCCACGAGCGAGAGGACCTGAGCGGTCGAGATCAGTTCGATTACCTCGTTCATGACTCGATCGCGTCCTACAAAAGATGTAGGCGAACGGACAAGATTGTGTCCGCCGCTTGGAGTCGCGCGCAAGGCTCTATCGACCACAGGAAGACCAGACGCATCCAGGCGATGGAGTAACTCTGGCTTATCGAAGTCGCGGACTCGGAACCGCCCGAGCGATACGGTTGTTCCTGGCGGGGAATCGTGCACCTTCTGTAGCGCTGTGTCGCTCAATACGATCTGCCCGCCGTGGGCAACACTGACGATGCGCGCGGCCTGATGCACGGCCAGAGCGACATAGTTGTCGTTGCGTGGAGCAGCAACACCTGAATGCACTCCCATCCGGACTCGGATGGTCCCGCCCTCTGGCCAAGACTCGTTGGCCAGCAAGTGTTGGGCCGTCGCGCACGTTTGCAGAGCGTCGTCAACGTTGTCGAAGGCAACGAAGAAGGCGTCGCCTTCCTTGCCGACCTCATGGCCGCCGTGGCTGCTGACCGCCGATCGGATGATCTCGTCGTGACGCTCGAATGCCGGCGGGGCATCCTCGGGCAGCTGCTTCAGAATTCTCGTCGACCCTTCGATGTCTGTGAAGAGAAACGTGACCATGCCAGATGGCAGACTTCGCGCGGCATTACTTGCTGTGGGGGTTGCCTGCCTTTCCCACGGGGGACGCTGGCTGGCGCCGAACGATGTCGCCATGCCAATACCTTGGCACATCCGATGACGGTTGCCGGACGCGATTACATCACAATCGTGTAGCCAGTACTACGGCTACACAAGGAGTCTCAGCAGGTTGGTTCGAGCTCGTTGTAGATGTAGGAGTTTGCTGCTGGCGTCTGCAGGAAGAAGGAACTGCGAGTTCCGTTTTCGTCAGGGGCGCCAATGACCAGGTTGATCTGACTGATCGAACCGAACGCGCTCGTGATCGCATACCACTGTGGGAGGTCCTCTGAAGTGGTGCCGGGCTCTTCGCCCCGCAATGCTGGGCTGACGTATGAAACAGGCCCGTAGGCGAAGATCGGGAGTGCTGCGGAGTGCCGAGACTCGAGGGTTGCCGCGGAGATGGCTGCGGCACGCAGGTTTGCGGTTGACAGTTCCGAAGCGAATGTCTGGTTTGTCGCCGCGGCCAGACTCTCGAGGCTGATCGCAAAGCTCAGCATGTCGCGGGCCGGGTCGTCGCTCGTTTCGATAACTTCCATGACTGGCTTGACCAAGCGGTCGATCATCCACGGGTTTGTGCAGCCCCATGCCTCGCCGCCTGCCCCGATGGCTAGCGCGTTCATCTCATCGGAAATCATCTGGTGGTCTTCGATCATGCGCTCGAACAGAGTTACCGCGTCCGCCTCGAGTGCTCCGCCGGCGAGAATCTCGTCGTATACGGAGATGATTGTGTTCTCGAGAGACGAAGAAGTCCGAAGCAGCACGGCGTCGTCGACGGGATAGTCAGGCGGGTCGGTGACAGGTGGGGCGTAGCCGACTCGTCCAGGTGCCTCGCTTCCTTCGATGTCGTCACCGCATGCGGCAACGAGCGCGGCGAGCGAAAGAGTGATTCCACCGACGCGCAATGCGTCACGACGCCCGAATCGCGTGCCGCTCTTTGGGGTCTGAGCATCCTTGGTCATGACTGTTCACCGCCAGTCCCGCCAGCGAGGACGAGTGGCTCTGATTGGGGGTTGAACAGCTTGTCGAGATCGTCGCTGAAGCCGCCGATGTCGGCGAGCACCGTTGCATGGCGAGCCTCCACGACGAGGATCGACCCGGTGAGCGATACCGCGTCGAGACTCTCGTAGAGCGAAGCAAGCTCCGTGTGAGTCGCGACGGCTGAGTTCTCGAGATTCCATCCAGCTGTTGCCAATGCTTCGGTGTCTGTGGTTGCAAACTCGGGCTGCAAGTCCGCGTAGAGCTCCTCGTTGCGGCCAGCGGCAGATGCTCCGATTGCAGCGGCGATTGCCTGGGCGTACGCGCTGTGATTTCCCGACAGCGCCTCGACCACCTCGAGAATGTCGTCGCTGACACCGGCCTCGATCGTTTCGAGATAGAGATCTCTCGCCGTCAACTCGAGGCCCATGGCCTGCTCGAGCAGCTCACGATCTTCAGGAGTCGTGGTATACGGGGCGGCCGATGCCGGGCGAGCGGCGACAAGAGCGGCAGCGCTGGCGAGGCCGGCTGCGCCAATCGCGCCAATGAGGCTGCGCCGCGATGATGCGGGCTCAGCGGTTTCGGGGTCCACAGGGGAGTGTCCTTTCGGGTTCATGCACTAGACAGCATTCCCTCTCGGAGGGGCTTCGAGCAATTCTAGGGTCCGAGAGCCGCGCATCTGGTGATCGATCAGAAGTCAAGAGCCGAGAGTTCAGGGATCCAACCGGCGGAACGTTCGAGTGCGTCTTGCCACCTGGAGCGTCTCGAAGCGTGCTCGTCACCTTGTTGTGGCTCGACCACCACCGATGGTCTCCACAGCGAATCGAGATCTGACATGTCGCTCCATACGTCGATTCCGAGCCCCGCCATGAACGCGGCGCCAATCGTCGTCGACTCAGCTATCGGTGCCACCTCGATTACCTGATTGCTGGCATCAGCAAGGGCCTGCGCGAAAGTCGGGTTCTCGCTCATTCCACCATCGATCCGCACAACCTGGATGTCAATTCCGGTGTCGGCCCGTGCTGCTTCGAGAAGATCGGCGCCGCGATTGGCTACGCCTTCGAGGACGGCGCGCACGACGTGGCTCCGACCCGTCCCCCGAGTAATGCCGAGCAATGTCCCTCGTGCGCCATAGTCCCAGCGTGGTGTACCGAGCCCGAGCAGGGCAGGAACGTACATCACACCATCGGTGTCATCACACTCGCTCGCCACATCGTGACTCTCCGCGCTGGTGGCGATGATGCCGAGATCATCACGTAGCCACTCGACATTCGATCCGGCTGACAGCATGATCCCTTCTACTCCCCAGGTCAGCTCACCGTTTCGAGACCACATCGGCATTGGATACGTGCCGGCTGCGTGCCGAGTTGCCGAGGTCGGGGTGTCGTTGCCAGTACAGAGATCGAGCATCCCACCGGTACCGAAAGTAATCTTTGCGGTCCCTGGAATCACACAGTTCTGGCCGATCAGCGATGCCTGCTGATCGCCGAGAAGTGATGCGATCGGTGGGCTGCCAGGCAGCGCGCTGGCATATCCGCAGACCCCGACAGAATCGACGACGTCCGGAAGAATTGTCAGCGGGACCCCGAATGCTTCGCATCTCTTTTCGTTCCAGGCGCTGCCATCCACGAGCCTCAGCCCATTGGTTGTTGCCGAGGCGTTCGTCTTATCACTGACGTGGATTGTTCCGCCGCTGATCGTCCAGGCAATCCATGAATCGATGTTTCCGGCACACAGGTCGCGGCCGTCCAGATCAGAGGTATTGGCGAGCAACCAGCCGATCTTCGTCGCAGACTGGTTCGGAGCGAGCGACCATCCGTGCTCGGCCTTGGCGACCAAACAGTCACCAACGGTTCGGAGGTCTTGCCAGCCGAGTCCAGGGGCAACGGGCTCCCCGGTCGCTCGGTCCCAAATGAGGGCACTCGATCGTTGGTTGGTGATTCCCACTGCTTCAATTGGCGTATCGACGGAGGCCATCACAGCATGTGCGGCGTCGAGCAATTTGGCTGCCATGTCGGAGGCATCGAATTCGACGATGCCGGGGGCCGGGATGCTTGGAGGGCACGGGCGATACTCGAGAGCGCGGATCGAAAGGTGTTCGTCGACCACAGCGGCACGAAGCCCAGTAGTGCCGACATCGATGACGAGGATGGCAGTCATTGTGATGACCTCCGAGTTGATGGTCTCCGAGTTGAGGGACTGAACCCCTGAGTTTGCAGTCGGCTGCCGAGTAGCCCGCCAAGGACCCCCGCTCCCAAGACCAGCGAGAACGTGAAGAACACACCGAACCAATTGACGGTGTGGTCGCCGATGAGTCGAATCGTGATGAAAACTGCTTGTGCAGCTACGTATGCCCCCATCGCCGTGATGATGCCATGGCTTATCGGCGTGCCCACGCGCTGAATCCATGCCGCGCACCCTGCTCCGAGGATGAACCCGGCCATTGCTCCGAAGAAGAACAGAGCGTTTGTGCCCGAGTTGTTCGAATCGACGAAGGCCGCGATGAGCGTGAGCGGAATGGCCACAAGTAGACAGACCCCGGCACCTGCTTCGAGGGCAACCCAATCCCAACGACCGGCGACGGGAGCAGGCTGGTCGCTCACGGCCATGGAACCTCACCGAATGGTGACGGGAAGCCGAGCTTGCCTGGGTTCATGATTCCATTCGGATCCAAGGTGGCCTTGATGCTCTTGAGTACATCGTGAGCCGGCCCGAGCGACTCGGCCATGAATCGTGCCCGGTTCAATCCGACACCGTGATGGTGGGACAGGTTGCCGCCATTCGCCAGCACCGCGCGCTGGCCGGCGTCCCACAACGCAATGTACGTGGCCTCGATCTCGTCGGGCGGGGGAGTAGCGGCGAATGTGAAGTACAGGCACGCTCCGTCCTGGTAGCTGTGCGAGAGGTGGCACGTTGCTGCGCGGGCATGTGGCACTTTCAGCATCTCAGTCCTGACGACTTCGAAGAGCTTGTCCAGGACAGACCAAGGGGCCGCGATCTCCATGGTGTCCACAACAAAGCCCTTGCGCGTCAATCCTTGGAGTGCAGACGTGTCGTTGCGATGCTCGAGCCAGGCATCGACGAGCGCGACATCGGCGACCTTGCCTCGATTCGCCGCGCAGCACTCGGAAACAATCGTCATGGCTGACTCGACAATGCCGGGGTCACCCTCGTCGAGTACGAGCAGGACGCATTCAGTGCCGTCGCCGCCCTGCCCGCGGGCTGACTCTTCGGCGTCGTAAAGCCGGAGCACGGCGGGGGTCGCTCCCCGCTGGAGGATGTTTCTGCAGGCCTCGATTCCATCGCCAAACGTGGGGAACGAGTAGGCCTCCCGCTGTTCATCAGCAGGAAGTACGTGGGCTCGAAGCCACACCCGGGTTATCACGCCGAGCGTTCCCTCGGACCCGAGGATCAACTGTGTGAGGTCGGGGCCGGCCGCCGCCGCGGGAGCCCCGCCGGTGCGGATGACCGCTCCGTCACCCAAGACAACCTCGAGGCCGACAACCATCTGCTCGATCTTGCCGTAGCGGGTCGAATACTGCCCAGCACCGCGCGACGCCACCCACCCGCCGACTGTCGCGAGGTCGAAGCTCTGTGGGAAGTGCCCGACCGAGAGGTGGTGGTCTGCCTGAAGCTCCTCTTCGAGCTCCGGGCCAAACGTGCCCGCAAAGACCTCGACTACTCCCGAGATATCGTCAACTGCAGCGACTCCCGCAAGTGCAGTCATATCCAATACGACGCCACCGAATACCGGAGCGGCCGCTCCGCACACACCGCTCCGGCCACCCGTGACAGTGAGCGGAAGCCGCGCCATGTTGCAGATCCTCACAATTGCCTCGACCTCGCCGGTGGTCGTCGGACGGGCGACAACTTCGGCCATTTGTGGCACCTCGCCCGCCAGAGACCAATGCAGGGCCATGGGCCACCAGTCGCGGCTTGCTTCAGCGACCGAGTCGGTATTTGTGATCACCTCGCAGGCGGCGGCGAGCGCGGTGAGTGCCTCCTCGGGAACTTCGACTGCGAATCCTTCGAGTCGAGAAGCGGTTCCGTTCAGTTCAATCGGCGGTGTTGGTGACGTGGGCTTGGTGCTCATCTGAGGCTGCCTCCTCGTCGGCACAGATTTGCCGGTAGTCGTTGATTTGACGTTCGGTTTCAGCCGCGTCCCACCCCAGTTCGGAGGCGAGCAGTTGAGCAACTTCGGGCGCTGCGTCGAGCGTGGCTGCGCGGTCGAACAGATGGGCGCGGGTACGCCGCATGAGGATGTCGTCGAGTGTTGTAGCCATCTCATTGCGGACCGCGTACACAGCTTCGGCCCGCCGATACGGCTGCCCAGCCACCAGTGGCTCCGCGAGATCGGGGTCGAATGCAATGAGTGCACGGACCTCGTCTGCCGAGGATCCGTACCGTCGCCACAGATGGTTCTCGGCTGTGTCGGCAGTGCGGGGCCCGGAACCCTTGGCACCGAGCAACTTCAAGCGCCGTGTCGAGTTTCGACGTGCGGTGTGCCCGCTGCCTCCGAGAATCGTTGCGACGTGGTCAACGGTGTCTTCTGCCATTTTGCGATACGTGGTTAGCTTTCCGCCGTTGACTCTCACGACACCACTCGAACTCTCGGCGACCTGGTGCTGCCTTGACAAGTCTGTCGTGGATTCGGGATTACCCTCCGATGGTTCACCCTCTGATCCAGCGTCCTTGACGAGTGGTCGCAGACCGGCCCAAACGCCTGTGATGTCGGACCGTTCGATGGAGCTGGTGAGGGCCTCGTTGAGTGCCGTGAGCATGTACTCGATGTCATCACCGGTGCATTGGGGATTGTCGATTGGCCCGTCGTAATCAGTGTCGGTCGTACCGACATAGGCGTGCCGGAACGTACCGTCGCCGTTGTCGCCCCACGGCACGATGAACAGGCTTCGCTTGTCGCTGCGGACGGGAATGATCACAGCGATGTCATTGCGTACCTTCGCCCAGGGAATCACCATGTGCACGCCCTTGGCAGGGCGAATGGAGTCGGGGTGGATGCCCTCGTCGAGGGCGCGCACTTCGTCGGCCCAGACACCAGCCGCGTTGACCACCGTTCGGGCGCGAATGAAGAACCGATCTCCGTCGGCCTCGACGGTGGCGCCGCTGGCTCGTCCGTCTTCATCGGATTCGATGGCGACGACTGCACAGCGATTCGCCAGAACGGCTCCGCGGTTCGCTGCGGTCGCTGCGATCGTGAGCGTGAGGCGCGCATCGTCGGCTTCGGCATCGAAGTACAAGTACCCGGAGCTCAGCTTGTCGAGGTGGGTCGTCGGAAAGTGCTCGGCAGCCACCTTGGCCGAAACGCGTTTGTGTAGCTTCCCGATGCGCCAACCTCCAGTGAGGTCATACATCCACATCGCCGACCCGAGCGCACGTGCGACCTTGCGCGACACGACGCTGTCTCTGGACAGGATCGGAATCATGAAGGGCAGCACATCGACCAGATGAGGAGCGTTCCTCATCAGCCGCCGACGTTCGCGTAGCGCTTCATACACCAAGCGGACGTCTCCGTTCTGGAGATAACGCAGCCCGCCGTGGATCATCTTGGAACTCTTCGAGGATGTCCCGCTGGCAAAGTCGTCTCGCTCGACGAGCGCCGTCCTGAATCCTCTCGCCACAGCATCGAGAGCAGTCCCGACGCCCGTGATGCCACCACCGATGACGAGCACGTCGAACGGTTCACCACCGCGCAAGCCGCTGGCGCGCAGCGCGTCGAGCATCGACGCTCGCTCAAACTGGAGTCGTTCGCAAGAGAGTCGCTTGGTCGCGCCGCGCATCGCTTCGATGATAGAACGCACCCTCCGGAAGAACCGCCCCGAACGCTGTGCGACGTTTGGAACGCTGTGCGACGTTTGTAGGTAATTTTCGGCGGACCGTTCCGCCGAAAATTACCTACAAACGAAATGGAAGGGTTCCAACGGCAATCTGCACGAGTTGTAGATGAGCATCTCATGCGCGTAGGGTCGGAGGCGTGAAGCCACCGACGGAACTCGCAGAGGCATTCCGCGCCCGCGGGTTGAAGGTGACACCTCAGAGACAGCTGCTCTTCGGCCTGCTCGACGGCAATACAGCGCATCCGACTGCTGACGCACTCTTTCTCGAGGCCAGCGCACAGATGCCGGGTATTTCACTGCGAACTGTTTACACCACGCTCACCGATCTTGCTGAGATGGGAGAGCTGCGGGCCGTTTCTTGCGGCTCTGGTGCGATTCGTTTCGACCCGAATGTCGACGATCACCACCATGGCGTCTGCGATACGTGCGGCGATGTCACGGACGCGTATGTCGCGGGCGCCGACAGCCTGGCTGTCGACGGTCTCGACGGCTTCACCACCAGTTCCGCCTCGATCGTCTTCAACGGGCAATGTGCGTTGTGCGCTGCGTCTGTAGGTCGGTCGACTTCAATCCCAACACCAAACACTCCCTAAGGAGACCCCAACATGCCAGAGCTTAACGGCACGAAGACACACGAGAACCTGAAAGAGGCGTTCGCCGGCGAGAGCCAAGCGAACCGTCGCTACCTCTGGTTCGCCCAGAAGGCCGACGTCGAGGGCTACCCCGACACCGCAATGCTGTTTCGCTCCGTCGCGGAGGGTGAAACCGGTCACGCCCACGGCCACCTCGAGTACCTTGCCGAAGTTGGCGACCCCGCTACGGGAGAGCCGATCGGTGATACCGACGACAACCTCAAGTCAGCAGTCGCCGGTGAAACCTACGAATACACACAGATGTATCCCGGCTTTGCCAAGTCCGCCCGCGATGAGGGTTTCGATGAGATTGCCGACTGGTTCGAGACGCTTGCACGCGCCGAGAAGAGCCACGCCGGCAAGTTCACCGACGGTCTCGCCGCACTCTGATCAACAGATTCGCCTCACCTCACGTCACTGCTTGGTGACGTGAGGTCGGCAAATCGCCAGCGACCAAGTCTGGCGATTCGCCGACCAGACTTCAACAACCAACGACTTTCCGTGAGGCGGCATCAATAGTTATGACCACCATTTACGATCCGAAGGATCCGAAGTACCTCGATGAGTCAGACACACGCGAAGAGCTGACGCGGGTCTACGACCTTTGTCACGGATGTCGTCTCTGCTTCAAATTCTGCACCGCCTTTCCGACGCTCTTCGAGATGATCGACAAGCACGACGATCAGGATGCTGGCCGCATGACACCGGCCCAACAAGACCAGGTCGTCGACGAGTGCTTCAACTGCAAGCTCTGCTACGTCAACTGCCCCTATATTCCAGGGCTGCACGAATGGGACCTCGACTTTCCGCGTCTGATGCTGCGTGCCGACGCTATGCAGACCGCTAATGGCCTGAAGTCGGCTCGCGACAAAGCGACCACTCAGATGATGGGCCGCACCGACCTGCTCGGCATGGTCGCGACGACCACCGAACCAATTGCCGACAAGGTGATCACCGCCAAGCCGGGATCGGCTGTTCGAAAGGTCATGTCGAAGGTGACCGGTGTGTCGGCCGTGCGTCTTCTTCCGCCATACGCAAAGCAGCGGTTCTCCACATGGTTCAAGAAGAGGCCGAAGGTGTCGCTCAACAATGGCCAGGGCAAAGTTACGGTCTATCCGACGTGCCTCGTCGAGTACCAGGCGCCCGGTATCGGAGAAGACCTCGTCAAGGTCTACGAACGCAACGGCATCGAGTGCAACATCAGCGATGCCAGCTGTTGCGGAGCCCCTTGGCTGCACTCTGGTGACATCAAACACTTCACCAAGGTTGCCAAGAAGAACGTCAAGAAATTGGCCGCCGAGATCCGATCGGGCACCGAGGTCGTCGTTCCACAGCCAACCTGCAGCTATGTCCTCAAGAAGGACTATCTCGACTACGTGGGGGGTCCCGATGCCGAACTCGTGGCCGAACACACCTTCGACGCCGTCGAATACCTGATGATGATCCACAACGGCGACGACACCGTCCTCGACACCGACTTTGCTGGACAGACAGTCGACAAGATCACCTATCACGCGCCTTGCCACCTCCGTGCCCAGAACATCGGGTTCAAGAGCCGAGATCTGCTGAAGCTGACAGGTGCGAAGGTCAAGCTCGTCCAGCAGTGCTCCGGCATCGACGGGATGTGGGGTCTGCGGGCCGGCAACGAAGACATTTCGATTCCGATTGCCGAGAAGCTTGCGACGCTCATCGAGCGAGCCGATGGTGATGAAGTGTCCGGCGATTGTCATCTCGCGAATACGGCGATTCTCGAACAGACCGGTGATGAGTCGAGCCATCCGTTGCAGGTCATTGCCCGTGCCTACGGGATCCCCGACGAGGCCTGAACAGTCGTGTCTGACTCAAGAGGGTGTCTGAATCAAGAAGGTCTGACTCAAGAAAGTCTGACTCAAGTAAGTCTGGCTCAAGGGTGTCTGACTCAAGTAAGTCTGGCTCAAGGGTGTCTGACTCAAGTAAGTCTGGCTCAAGGGTGTCTGACTCAAGTAAGTCTGACTCAAGTAGGTCTGACTCGAGTAGCGGAGATGCCGTGACGACACCTTCCGCTCAATCTCGCAAGTTGACGCTCGCGGACATTGCCGACGTGCGTGCATACGAGCGTGAGCGCCCTGCGTTCCGTGCTGCCGTGATGGAAACAAAACGTCGTCGGCGGATCTCATTCGGGACGATCATCACCTTGATGTTCGAGAACCGCGAGACCATGCGCCTTCAAGTTCAGGAGATGGCCCGTGTCGAGAAGCTGGTTACCGACGAGGCGATCCAGCTCGAAATCGATACGTACAACTCGATGATTCCCAACCCCGGTCAACTGTGTGCAACGCTCTTCCTCGAACTGACGAGCGACGACCAGATGCGCGAGTGGCTACCGAAACTCGTCGGAATCGAACGTTCCTTCACTGTCGTTCTCCCCAACGGCGACCGTGTGCATTCGATCACGGAAGAGCAGCACGCCGCTCAGCTCACCCGTGAAGAGGTCACCGCTGCGGTGCACTACATCCGGTTCGAGTTCACCCCGGAACAAGTCGAGTCATTCGCCAACGGCGTTGTACGGGTCGACACCGAACACCCCGACTACCTCGAGTCGGTCGAGCTCGGTGAGTCAACGGTGGCCGAGCTGTTGACCGACCTCCGTCCCTGACTTCGAAATTCCCGAGATTTCACTGGCGCGCAACGCCTGGTCGGCTCTAGATTCGGTCGGGCGCCGAGTTGGGGGATTCAGCTCGGCATGGCAGTCAACGTCTTTTGGGGAGTCGAACCGTCTTGTCGATACAGGAAATGAAGTGGTGGGATCTTGGAGCATGTCGCGGCCTTGACGCGTCGGTGTTCTACCCGGAAGACGAAGCCGGGGCAGAAGTGGCAAAGAGTGTCTGCGCAGGATGTTCCGTCAGGGCTTCTTGCTTGGAGCACGCGCTCGCCGTGCGGGAGAAGGCCGGAGTCTGGGGCGGTGCCACCGAACGGGACCGTCGCCGGATTGTTCGTCAGCGGCGTCGTTTGGCGTAGCGGGCGACGGGCAGTTCTTCGCTAGCGCAGCTCGGCGCATCTACTCTCTGAGCGATGTCAAGTCCCGATGAGTTCCATGATTGGCCAACGCTCCTGAATGACCTGCTCGCGGGCCGCGATCTCAGTGCAGGCTTTGCGGGTCAGGCGATGACAGCGATCCTTTCCGGCGATGCCACCGAAGCTCAGATAGCAGGGTTCCTTGTTGCGCTGCGCGCCAAGGGAGTCACCTCTGAGGAACTCTCTGGGCTGTTGTCAGCGGCACTGGACGCGGCGACCTTCGTGCCATTGACCGACGCGGAGCGCGAAGAGACGCTCGACGTCGTCGGCACGGGTGGCGATGGTTCGAACTCGATCAATGTCTCGACGATGGCGGCGATCGTCGCGGCAGGCGCAGGCGCACCGGTATGCAAGCACGGCAGCCGATCAGCATCTTCGAAGTGCGGAGCCGCCGATGTGCTCGAACTCCTCGGTGTCGCCATCGAGCAGACCGCCGACGGCGTTGCTGCATGTGTTCGCGAAGCCGGCATCGGGTTCTGCTATGCGCCGATGTTTCACCCAGCATTCCGCTTCGCGGCGCCACCCCGGCGAGAACTCGGCGTGGCGACGGTATTCAACATGCTCGGCCCGATGGCCAACCCGGGCCGAGTCAAACGCCAACTGATCGGGGTTGCCGATCCACGATTTGCCGAGCCGATGATACGCACCCTGCAACAACAAGGCCTTTCGCTGGCATGGGTCGTACACGGTGGTGGCCTCGATGAACTTACGACCACTGGACCATCGACCGTTCTAGCACTCGACAACGGTGTCATCAATCAGTTCACGATTGACCCTGCTGCGCTCGGGCTTGCTCCGGCAGAGCAACAAGATCTAACGGGAGGTACTCCGGGGCAGAACGTACTCGCCATTCGGCGCGTGCTCGCCGGTGACCAGGGTCCGCATCGCGACATAGTGATACTCAACGCCGGCGCCGCCTTGGTGGTGGCAGGCCGGGCTGACGATGTTTCCGCAGGTATCGAGCTGGCGGCTGCCGCGATCGATGATGGTCGTGCCGAGGCGACGCTGGATGCGCTCGTGGCGGTGTCAACGGCACAAAACGCGACCTGATGGGGCGGTCAGTCGTTCGCGTTCCGGCCTCATCTGCGAACCTGGGGTCGGGATTTGATGTACTGGGGATGGCACTCGACCTGCACGCGGACTTTGGTACCGGGCCAGCTCCGGATGGTGCCCAACATCTCGACGAGCACCACCCGACGAGCATCGCTTTCGAGTCAGCGGGCGGGGCTGGGTCAGTGTGGATGCGGGGCTCGATTCCGATGGCGCGCGGGTTGGGATTCAGCGGCGCGGCCAGAGTCGGAGGTGTTGGATTGGCAGTCGTGCAGGGCGCTGATGATCCGACGGTGGCGCTGCGTGACGGAGCCCAGAAGATTCTCCAGATCGGCGCCGCCTTGGAGGGGCACGGAGACAACGCTGCAGCATCGCTCTTCGGAGGTGTTACCGCATCGATTGATGGTGCAGCGTTGCCGCTTCGGGTGGGGCCCGTAATGGCGGCAGCGACGGTGGTCGTTTGGATTCCCGAGGCGACGATCTCGACGGACAGTTCGCGAGCTGGCCTTCCGTCCACGGTTGAGCGTTCCGACGCCATTGACAACTTGGGTCACGTCGTGCAGTTCGTAATAGCGGTCGAGCGCGATGATCCGTCGCTTCTCGTGGGCGCAACAGCTGACCGGATGCACCAGTCGCACCGCCTCTCGTACGTGGCAGGAGGGCAAGAGGCCTTGGCTGCGGGAATTGATGCTGGTGCGTGGTGCGGGTGGCTGTCAGGGAGCGGGCCAACGATCGCCTTCCTTTGTGAAACCTCGACGGTCGCAGAGGTTGT
>Ga0209013_10003158_pt1 | contig 14750 bp, 14 predicted proteins | sample Cruoilmetagenom2_FD_187291 | JGI IMG/M metagenome (GOLD analysis project Ga0209013, IMG submission 187291) | Oil polluted marine microbial communities from Coal Oil Point, Santa Barbara, California, USA - Sample 2 (SPAdes) (version 2) | ecosystem: Environmental > Aquatic > Marine > Oil seeps ... | reverse complement strand
CCCCGCCGTCCTTCGCCTCCCCGCCGTCGGCTGCATCGCTTCCGCATGCGCCGCCGATCACTGCTGCCCCGATGAGCGCGATCAGAGTACGCCGTAGCCGTGACATGGAGTTCCTACCATCGCGTTTGATGACGATCTCGCTATGCATCGGTTAACAGCTTTCCGGAAAGGAGGCGGAAATCCCCATCGCGGCCGATCAACAATCCGACGAACTGGAATTCGACTTGCCCTGTCAAGGGAGGTTGTCGGCCCGCGCTGTGCCCCATGTTGACGTTTGCGGTGGTAGCAGCGTTCCTCGTCGCAACAAGGGTTTGAGGCGTATCGAGATCTAGGGTGACCTTGATGGCTCTGGAGATCGTCTGCCCCACCTGCGAGTCAGACGAGCACATCTCCGGAGAGCCGCTCGATGACGGTCAGATCCGACTCACCTGTTCGGCGTGCAGGGTCGAATGGATTCGAGACCCGCGACCGCGTTGTCCTTCCTGTGGTGGGGACGACCTGTACCACGAGCCAAAGGTGATTCTGGAGAAGTCGCGCGGCACGCAGATGTCGATCCAGGGGATTCATGTCGAGTATGGATGTCATGCCTGTGACCCTCCGGAGGTGAAGGTTCGAGGTGGGCGCACCACCCACCTCCCTGAGCGTCTCGATGGCAGCCAATAGGCGCCAGCTCCGGGTCGCAGAACTACCGGATCACAGAACTACTGTGGCTCGAATGACGCCGACCTTGTCGACCATCGAGCGACTGGAACTCGCCGCCGACTCCGGCACAGGGGTGCGGTTTGTCGGCCAATCAGTGATGGGTGAGGCCGGCCCGGTGGTCATCGGGTGGGGCGAGATCCACGACGATGCCCGCATCGTCGGAGCAGCGCTGCAGGCCAGAGGGCTCGTGCCTGGCGATCATGTGGCGATCCTCGGTCCGACCAGCCGCGACCTCATGACGATCATCAGGGGCTGCTGGCTGGCTGGGCTGACGTCGATGGTTCTACCTCTTCCGATGCGGATGGGCTCGATCGATGTGTTCGTCGAGACCACTAGGGCACGTATTCGCCATGGTGACGCAAAGGTCGTTCTGATCGATGACATGCTCGCTGACTTCTACGTGGCAGCCGACGGCGACCCACCCCTCGAACCCATGCGGGCGGTGATGCCTGGCTCGCCGAATGCCCTGCCGGGCGACGCTCTCGAGACCCCACCGCCCGATCCCGAACGTCTCGTGATCTTGCAGTACACGAGTGGCTCGACCAGCGAACCAAAGGGCGTCATGATCCCGGACCGCGTGCTCAGTGCGAATCTCGACGCTTGCTGCGAGGCGGCGGAATTGGCGCCGGGCGACACGATGGTCTCGTGGCTCCCGCTCTATCACGACATGGGTTTGATCGGATTTCTCGCTTTGCCGATGACCAAGGGAGTCGACCTGGTCAAGGCTGCTCCCCAGGACTTTCTCGCGCATCCGGGAAACTGGATGCAATGGCTGTCCGACTATGGCGCCACTGCAACGGCTGGCCCGAACTTCTCCTGGGTGCTTGCCACGCGAGCCCTGAAGCGGATGAAAGACCTCGATTTGTCCAAGCTGACACTCGCCCTGTCCGGGGCGGAACCAGTCGACCCGATGGCGGTCGACGCATTCACGGCCGAAGCGTCACGATTCGGATTCGATCCCGGCGGGGTATTCCCCGCGTTTGGGATGGCCGAAGTTGCAATTGGGGGTTCGTTCCCTCCGAGAGGTCGCGGGTTGGTGACCGACACGATTGACCGGGTAGTGCTCGAAACGCAACGAGTTGCCAAACCGATCGAAATCCGCGATGTCGACGAACTGGACACAACGGCGCGGAGGCTGCCGCTTCTGGGCAGCGCTGTCCCGGGGTTGGAGCTGAAGGTCGTTGATCTCGATACATACGAGGAGTTACCCGAACGTCATGTCGGAGAGCTCCTCTTGCGTGGAACCTCAGTCACGCCCGGGTATTACAAGCGCCCCGACGCGACCGCTGCCACATTTCGCGATGGCTGGCTCTGTACTGGTGACCTCGCATACCTGCTCGGTGGTGAACTTGTCCTCTGTGGGCGAATCAAAGACGTCATCATCGTTGGTGGCCGCAACGTCTTCCCCGAGGACATCGAGCGTGCGATCGGTCCTCTCGACGGCGTCCGCGCCGGGAACGTGATCGCCTTCGGCGTTGAAGGTTACAAAGGCAAAGAGACCGTCGTCGTGGTTGCGGAGGTTCGGCTGGCTGACGGATCCGTGGATCTTGCTGACATCCGCGAGCGCATTCATCACCGCACTCTCGAAGTGTGTGGCCTGCCGCCGCGTGATGTGATCTTGGTCGCGCCCGGCACTCTTCCGAAGACGTCGAGCGGCAAGCTGCAACGCGCCAAATGCCGCCACCAGTACCTCAACGAAGAACTGTCCCTAGCCGAGTAGCGATGAGTTTCGGCGCGAGGGGGTCGCGCCGAAACTCATCGCAATTGGTGGTGCAATTGTTCCGATGAGTCTGGCCGCGGACAGGTCGCGCCGAAGCTCATCGCACCTCAGGTGATGAGGGGAGCGAGAGTCTGGCCGAGGAGCGCGACGCGGCCTTCGATGTGGCCGTTGGCCGGCATGTTGATGGTGAACCCGTCGATGCCTGGCTGGAGATAGGCGGCGAACTGTTCGCCGACCGTGTCGGGGTCGCCCCAGATAAAGTTGCTCATCACGGCGGCCTGATCATCTTCCGACATTGCCGCGAGGTCGATACCTCGGCGCTGGAAGTAAGCCGAGAGTTCGGCCTTCGCCTCATCGCTCGTTGGCGCGATGCAGGCCGTCTTCTGCCACGTGACCGTGAGCTCGGAACGATCGCGGCCCAGTGTCTCGCAATGTCCGGCCAACGCCTCCAGCTTGCGATCGATATCGGCGGGAGCGCAAATGATGTTCGACTCGTCGGCGTATTGAGCGACCATTCGCAGCGTTTTCTTCTCGCCGCCACCACCGATCATCACTGGGATGTTGGAGATCGGGGGCGGCTCGTTGAATGCCTCGACCACGTTGTAATGCTTGCCTGCAAGGGTTGGACGTTCGCCGCGAAGCATCGGGATGATGATCTGGAGCGCCTCCTCCATCTTCTCGAATCGGTCGGTGAATGTTCCGAACTCGATACCGAACGAGTCGTGTTCCTTCTCGAACCAGCCAGCGCCGATACCCAATTGGGCGCGGCCTCCCGAGACGATGTCGAGCGTCGTCACAGTCTTTGCCAGCACCGCCGGATTGCGGTAAGTGTTGCCCGTGACCAGGGCACTGAGCAGAACATTCGAGGTCTCCCGGGCGAGTGCGGACAGCAACGTATAGCACTCGAGCATGTACTGGTCGGGCTCGCCGAGCATTGGCAGTTGGAAGAAGTGGTCCATGACCAAGACGGTGTCGAAACCTGATGTGTCGGCCTCGCGTGCCTGGGCGGCCACGTTGTCGAACAATTCGGCGGGGCCGACTCGGGGATAGGTGAAGTTCGGTATCTGGTAGCCGAGGAAAGTCATTCGTGGATTAGAACACGGTCACCGGCCTCGGGCAACCGGAAGTTGAGCCTGACGATCAGCCGCTCCTTGCTCCCGTCGACGACCGGAAAGTTCGCTGGGGGGAGTGCTCATTTCGGCTTTTCGCTGAGTCATGGGACACTAGGGAAATGAGTGCAGAGGACGAACCGGAAACCGGATCAGCGGCCACAGTGATTTCCATGCCGATTGCTGAGGTGTTCGCGGCGATCACCGATGTCACCCGCATGGGTGAGTGGAGTCCTGAGTGCACAGCCGGCAGATGGGTCGACGGTGCGGATGGCCCCACCGTCGGTGCCAAATTCGAGGGTGACAATGTCGCCGCGATCGGGCCGATCACGCTCAAGAAGTGGACGACAACCTCAGAAGTGACCGAATTCGTGCCAGGTGAGACATTCGAGTTCGTGTCTGCCGAGTACACCCGTTGGCGATATGACTTCATCGAACGAGAAGGGAAGACCGTTGTCACCGAGTCATTCAGCTATCCACCGTACGGTGGTTGGCAGGGATTCTTGTACGGCACCGTGATGCGGCGTAACACGGCGATGACGAAGGGTCTGCAGACGACTCTCGACCGCATCAAGGAAGTGCTCGAAGGCTGAATTTCAGTCATCATCTGAGTACCCGGTCATGCTTGTCGTTGCGTCGGACCGACACCGGAATCACTCGCCCCTGGCGGAGATCGAATCATCCGGCCTGCAACCCCCGTTCGAGCATCCGGGTCGCGCTGAAGCAATTCGCAGCACCCTCGCTGCGGATGATTACTTCGAATTCGGTGAGCCAGACGAGTGGGGCGTTGGTCCGATCGAGGCGGTTCACGACCAGGGGCTCGTGAGTTTTCTCGCTCGGGCGTGGAGTGACTATCAGATCGAGCATCCCGATACTCACGACGTGGTGCCAGACCTCTTCTCGATGCCGGGGCTGATGGACGGAATCGGTGACTTCCCGCGTCGATCCGTCATCGACCTGGAACTCGGACGTTGGTGCTTCGAGACGACGACCCCGTTGACGGAAGGGTCCTACGACGCCGCTCGGTCGGCCGTCGACGTAGCGCTCACGGCTGCGCAGTCCGTGCTCGACGGAGCCCATGCGACGTACGCGCTCTGCCGTCCGCCGGGTCACCACGCACCGAGCGGCCTTTACGGGGGTTATTGCTTCTTCAACAACGCCGCGATCACAGCTCAGCACGTGGCATCGACCGCGGGAGTCAAGGTGACCGTGCTCGATGTCGACTACCACCACGGCAATGGCACGCAGCAGATCTTCTATGGCCGCGATGACATTCAATATGTGTCTTTGCACGGCGATCCAGCTCGGGCATATCCCTACATCACCGGATTCGGTGATGAAGTTGGTGCTGGTCGGGGGAGGGGTGCCAACCTCAACATCCCGCTGCCGGTCGGGACGGACGACGATACATATTTGGCGTCGCTCGGACGAGCGGCGGAGGTGATTTCAGCGTTTGGGCCCTCCTTGATTGTCGTATCGCTCGGCGTGGATGCGTACTACAACGACCCGATCTCTGATCTGGGAGTAACGGCGGACGGGTTTCAGCGGCAAGGTGCGCTCGTTGCCGAGTTGAGCACACCTGCTGTCGTCTTGCAGGAGGGTGGCTATGACGTTGAGGCGATCGGCGACAATGTCCGCCGATGGTTGGTGGGCCTCGGCGCCTGAAATGATCCGTATTCGCCGACATGGCGAGGGAGGCCGGATTCCGTTCCGTCACCGAACGGAATCAGCAACCAAGGAGAGATTCGATGCGCAGACTAATGGTTCCGGTAACAGTGCTAACGGTGCTGTTGACGGCATGCGGCGGAGTCAGCACCATCGGGACCCTTCACCAACGCGCTCGACGGCGAGTCGGCGCCCGGCTCGTTCAAGTTCCAGTGCGAGGAGGAAGGACAGCTGATCAGGCAGCTTTGAGCGCGGCCATCACGGCGGCCCATCGTTCGGGATCACTCTCGTATGGGGCGTAGAAGCTTATGCGCTGAATGATGTCGCCGTATCGGCGGGAGAGTTCGGGAGCGATGTCTTCGGGCTTGCCGACGACCGCGAATGTATGGAGGATGTCGTCGTTGATGAGGGTGCCCATCTTGGCCCACTCGCCCTGTTTCGACAGTGCGTTCAGCTCTTCTTGAAGACCGCCCCAGCCATGGATGTCGAGCACACCGCGGTAGGAGGGCGTCGACCCGTAGAAGGCGATTTGCTGGCGGGTTCCATCGGCAGCGACCTCCATCTCCTGGTCGGTGTTTCCTGTAACGACGAACGAGGGACCGATGATCTCGAAACCCTCCATGGATTTGCCCGCTCTTGCGCGGCCCCGCTCGAGCGCGGGAATGGTGACTTCGCGCAAGTAGCGCTCTGTTGTGAAGCCGTGGCAGAGGAACCCGTCGCACACCTCCCCGGCCACCTCTGTCATCAACGACCCGACGCCGGCGAGGAAGATCTTCGGTGGCCCGAACCCGTCCAGGTCTCTCGCGTTCGGCGTGAAGAAAGGTGTCATCAGCGTGTGGGTGTAGAAGTCGCCGCGAAAGGCGAGCTTCTCGCCGGTCAGCCACGTATTCCAGATGGCCCTGATCGCGAGGATCATTTCGCGCATCCGCGCCGCCGGGTGGCTCCACTCCATCGAGAAGCGTTTGGTGATGTGTGGCTTGATCTGGCTCCCGAGCCCGAGAATGAACCGGCCACGAGAATAAGCCTGCAGATCCCACGCTGTGTTGGCAAGCGTCATCGGGCTGCGGGCAAACGCAACCGCGATTGAAGTACCCAGCTCCAATTCTTCGGAGTGTTCCGCGGCCAGGAGAAGCGGCAGAAACGGGTCGTGAGCCGTCTCGGCCGTCCACACGCCCGAGTAGCCCGCTACTTCGGCGTCTCGCACATTCTGCGGAACCTTGCGGAGGTCTGTACCAATGTTGCCATCGATCTTCATGGAGGACGACCGTAGTCGCCCACGCGTTGCAGGTCAGTTCTGGTCGCGCAGGAAGCGTTGGATCTCATCGGCGAGTTCGTCGCCTGACTGCATCTCCAGTGCCGGCCCCGGCGAGATATCGGCTTCGATTGCGGCGTCGTGGATCTCTTCGAGTTGGCCCAACATCGATAGGCGTTCCTCGCTGCCTTCGATTGTGGCGTCGATGCGTTGCCTTTGGATCTCGACCTCGGCCGCCAAGCTGTCAGAGGCCAAGGTGATGCCAGCTATTTCTGCAAAGCCTTCGAGCAAGGCGACTGATGCCGCGGGGTAGGGCATGGCAGCCACGTAGTGCGGAACCTGCACCCAGAGACCGATAGCCGGGATCTTGCGAGCGTGCAGGGCGTGTTCGAGCACGCCAGCCATTCCTCCGGGTACATCGACTGAACTGCGGGCGAACGTAACGTTTGCCAATACTTCGGTTGAAGGGGACGAACAACTGAGGCGCGGTGGGCGTGTGTGCGGCGCGGCAAACGGATAAGCCCCGAAGGCCACCATCTGAGTAACGCCGAGTTCTTCGGAGATGTCGGCCATCGCGTTGGCGAATCGTCGCCAGGCCATATCGGGTTCGGGGCCGGTGAGGAGCAGGACGTCGCGACCTGAGGGTGAACGCCCGGCCCGGAGCTCGGTAGTTGACCAGATGAGATCGGTGTTCAGACCATCGCGCAGTTCCATCACGGGGCGACGCGCTCGATAGTCGATGAACGTGTCGTCATCGAAGCGCAGGACCGGGCTCGTCTCACACTCGGCGGACAACGCGGCTGCGGCGGCGGCGCCTGCGCCGGCCGCATCGATCCATCCGGTGAGCATCACGACGAGGATTGGTTCGTGAAGCATCGGCTCGTCAACGAGCCATTCGTAGAGTCCATCGGTGCTCTTACGGTGACCGCTGTCAGAAGATTCGTCGGGTGTCTCGGTCATTGCATTGCCTCGAGGAATTGCTCGGCGCTTGATGCGGCGGATTCGACTTGCGATTTGAATGGACCTAGCTCGGCAGCGGATCTTTCTCCCAATGCACCCCCGAGATAGCGCGAGTACACGCCTTCGAGAATGCAGGCGAGCTTCCAGTACGCAAAGGCGACGTAGAAGTCGAGCTGTGAGATATCCCGGCCTGACATTTCGGCGTAACGCTCAACGAGCTGAGCGCGGTTCCAGAAGCCGGGCGCTGTCGTGGCCGTCCCGCTCCAGGCAGAGCCTGTGTCGTCAGGGCCGTTCCAGTACACCTGCAGGAGGCCGATGTCGGCCAGGGGGTCACCAAGTGTGCAGATCTCCCAGTCGAGAACGGCTACGACCTCGCCATCACTATCGACCATGCAGTTGTCGAGGCGATAGTCACCGTGAACGATCGTGGCCGACCCTTGCTCGGGGATTCGAGCGAGCAGAGCGTCATGTACTCGATCGACGGCTGGCAGGTCGCGGGTCTTCCCCTGATTCCACTGGCTGTACCACCGCTTGAGTTGGCGCGCGATGTACCCCTCGTGTCGACCGAGTTCGTTGAGTCCCGCCGCTTCGAGATCAACCTCGTGAATCTTGACCATCGTGTCGACGAGCGACCGGCTGGCGTTGGCCCTGGCTTCTTCGCTGAGCAGGTCTTCTGAAGCCTCGCGGTCGCGGATGACGTGCCCGTCGACGAAGTCCATGACATAGAACGGTGCATCATTGACGTCAAGGTCTTCGCAGAGACCCTTGATTGGTGGGACTGGTACCGATGAGGATTGGAGCCCGGACAGGATGCGGTGTTCCCGCCCCATGTCGTGGGCGCTTGCCAAGACATGACCCAACGGAGGCCGACGCAGTACGAAACGCGACCCGTCGGCGCCGGTGACCTCGAACGTGAGATTGGAGTGCCCGCCGGCGATGGCATGGAACGTGAACGGCCCAACCGCTCCTTCGACGTTCCCCTCCAGCCACTTCGTGACGTTGTCGACGTGGATCCCTTGTACCGAGGTCATGTGAGACCGAGGGTAGTCAGGAGTCACCGGTAGCGTTGAGTCCATGGCTGCTATCGACGTCACCGACGCAACATTCCAGGTCGAGGTTCTCGACAGGTCCAACGACGTACCAGTTGTCGTCGACCTCTGGGCCGAATGGTGCGGGCCCTGCAAAACCCTCGGCCCGATGATCGAAAAGGTGGTCGACGAAACCAACGGCAAGGTCGTTCTGGTGAAGGTCAATGTCGATGAGAATCCGGCTCTGAATCAGGCATTCCAGGTGCAGTCGATCCCCGCCGTGTTCGCCCTCAAGGATGGTGCAGTCGTCGATAGTTTCATCGGCGCTGTGCCCGAGCCGACGATCAAGCAGTTCGTCGACTCTCTGGTGCCGACCGTCGAGCAGGCCGCCGTGGCGGCACTGATCAGCGCCGGTGATGAAGCAAGCCTTCGTCTGGCCCTCTCAACCGACCCGACCAATGAAGATGCGATCGTGAAACTTGCTGAGATCCTCGTTGCTGACGGAAAAAGCGAGGAGGCGCTCACACTGCTGAGCCGCGTGCCCGAATCTGAGCGCACTCGGCACGTAGCTGCAAAGGCTCGCGTCGGCGACACTCCGGTCGACGACGACTACGACGAGCAACTCATGGCATTGCTCGACCAGGTGAAAGACGACGACGAGGCTCGCCAGAAGTTTGTCGACATCTTGGAGCTGATGGGGCCTAACGACCCCCGCACCAGTGACTACCGTCGCCAGCTCACAGCGCGGCTCTACTGACCTCGCGCCGCTGACAGAACGCGGCAACCTGTTCCCGCGTTCCCGCGTTCCCGCGTTCCCGCGTTCCCGCGTTCCGCGTTCCCGCGTTCCGGCGATCCGGCGATCGACGGCGCACGATTGATCAGAGAGCGTAATATCTTGGTATGGAGTCGTCTCCGACCCCCGAGACCTCGAGTGCGCTCGCTCGCACGATGGCCCCGCCGGTCGATTCGCTTCCGGACGTGCTCCCGACAGAACGTTTGAATGAACGCGGCATGCCCACTCGCGAGCTGCGTGACTCGTTGCGTCAGATCTCGAATCTTCGCAACGGATTCACTGTGTTCGGAGCGTTACTCCAATCATTCGGTGTCGTGATCGCGGCGGCATGGATCAATACCTGGTGGTCGTATCTATTGGCCTTCGTGCTCATGACTCGCGGACACGTGTGCCTGAGCATCCTCGCTCACGAGGCAGCACATCGGCTGCTCTTCACGAATCGCCGGTTGAATGACGGGCTCGGTCGGTGGTTGATGGCCTACCCGACCTACCTCCCAATGCTTGCCTATCGTCGGGCTCACTTCGGTCACCACCGTGACGAGATGGGGCCCGAGGAGCCAGATATGGCCTACTACGCCGGCTACCCGGCACCTCCTGATTCGTGGCGTCGCAAGTTGATTCGGGATGCCACAGGGATAAGCGGTTACAAGAATTTCAAGTCGCTGTTCAAGGCGCTCCGCAGTGGTCAACGTGAGGCTCAACAGATACTGCTCGTGCAAGCAGCGATGCTCGGGGTCTCGATACTGTTCATGCGTCCACTCGCCTACGTCATCTGGATCTTGTCGTGGGCCACCTTGTGGCGGGTGTCCAACCGGCTGCGGTCGGTTGCCGAGCACGGTGGCATGGTGCGTTCCAAAGACCGCCGTATGACTACCCACGTGATCCATCAGAGTCGAATCGCCAGGTATTGGATCGTGCCGTATAACACCGGGTGGCACCTCGCTCATCACGTCGACATGGGCGTTCCTTGGCGCAATCTGCCGAGGCTCCACGATGAGCTGGTCAATGCCGGATGGGTGACGCCGGAGATCGAGTACTCGAGCTATTGGGCATTCTGGCGTGCCGCCTCGTCCGGACTGCCGCGCTGACCGGTAGCGTTTCCATTACCGACTCCCTCCCGTTCATGTTGCGCGCCGCGCATCTGCTGGTTGAGGAGGTCGAACGTGGAAAGTCTGTCGAGGCCCACACCCCCGGATTCGTTCGGCGATCAGGTACGCGCCTGGATCACATGGTTTGGGCTCAGCCGTCTTGTCGTGTCGGCAGTCGCCGTTGTCGTTGTCTGCGCGGGCGCATTCTGGCTCGTGCGGACGCCGCCCCCGCCGACAGAGGCGTCGTTACCTCGAGCCGTCGCGTCCACCATTACGACCTCGTCAGTGCCACCGGCAACAGCGAACCACGATGTAGTCGACGTTGCTGCTCCCACGGTTCATGTAGCGGGGGCGGTGGGAGATCCAGGCGTGTATCGGTTGTCGCCGGACGCGAGAGTGCACGACGCCATCGAAGCTGCCGGGGGAGTCTCGGGGAATGCTGATCCCGACTCTCTGAACCTTGCGGCTGTCGTCGTCGACGGAAGTCGCGTTTACGTTCCGGTTGTCGGCGAGGAGGTGCCTGTCGTTGTGGGCGAGCCGACTCCTCCTACCGTTTCGGTGCCTGCCATCGTCGACGTCAATCGCGCGGCAGCGGGAGAACTCGAGCAACTCCCGGGCATCGGTCCTGCCACGGCGGCGGCGATCATCACCGAACGTGACCGTAACGGGCCGTTTCTAGAAGTCGATGACCTGCAGCGGGTGCCCGGAATTGGGCCGGCAAAGATGGATCTGTTGCGGGGCTTGGTGACGACTTGAGGAACAGTCGGCTCAGAAGAGCGAATCACGGATCGAATACGCAGCGATCACCAATGCGGCACCTGCCCCGAGCCATACCCCAGCGCACAGCCATGCATAGTGTCGCCAGAAGTCGCCCCAGGTCGCCATCGGATTGCGGGTCGCGCGGCGCGAAGCCAGAACACCGACCAGCATCCACAGCACGCCGGAAGCTGCTACCGCGAGGGGATAGAGATCGCGGTCACCGAACGGCGCTCCGGCGGCCAGAAGTGCCGGCGCGGCGAATACTCCGAAGATCAGCCCAACCGCTCCGCTCCACGCTGTATCGAACCACTGCAGCGAGAAGTATGCGATCGCTCCGACAACTCCCGGTACGAGTAGCGCCAGAAACGGGCCCCAGATACGGATCTTGGTTCGGTACCAGCGCGGTCCTTCGATGAGTGGAAGCGCGTCGGGGCGTGGCGCGGCCAAAGGGGGTGGCGCTGAGGGTGCTGAGGCGTACGAAGTCACGTGGGGAACAGGTTACGAGATCCACACCTCTGGTAAGCCGCACCCCACGAGTCCCTCCGACTGGGCGATGGTCGTGCTTGCAGCGGCGGTGGTCGTGGCGGTATGGACGAGTTCTCTCGTTGTGGGAGTTGCAGTTGCACTCGGGTCAGGGTTGTTGCTCCGGCCACGGCGGCTGATGTTTGTTGCGCTGCTGTTGGCATCACTGGGCGCGGTCCGATCAGAACACAGCTGGGCTGGGCTTGCCCCTGACCACCTCGGATCGTTCAGCGGGTGGGTCCGAATTGTCGATGATCCGCAGCCATATCCATCCAGTACACGGGTGATCGTTGAGGTCGACGGTGAACGATTCGAAGTCTGGTCGCGCGGTCGAGCACAACAAGAACGCCTTCGGACCTGGCGCGGTGGGCAGTGGGTCGACGTCGAGGGCGTTCGCCGACCCCTCGACGCCGAGCGTGCACATCGCGTCGCGTGGCAACACGTGGTCGGTGAGTTCGAGCTGGAGTGGGCCGGTGACGTTCGGCCCGGCGCGGCGGTGGCTCGTGCGTCCAATCGTGTCCGGGCAGCCATCGAGAGGGCTGCGGCCACTCTTCCTGAACTCGACGGGGCTCTCTTCAGGGGCCTCGTGGTGGGCGACGATCGAGACCAGCCGCGGGCGATGATCGACAGGTTCCGCGCCAGCGGTCTCTCGCATCTCACAGCTGTTTCCGGACAGAACGTCGCTTTTCTGTTGGCGGCATGCGGGCCGTTGTTGGTCCGACTCAGACCGTGGCCGAGGTGGATGGCCACGTTGGGCCTGATCGCCTGGTTTGCAGCGCTCACGAGATTCGAACCATCGATCGTTCGCGCCGGGGTGATGGCCGGGTTGTCGGCAACGGCGTTCCTTAGAGGCAACGAAAGAACGCCAGTGCGTATCTTGGCTATCGCAGTTTCTGGTCTGGTGCTGGTCGATCCGCTGCTGGTCTGGTCGATCGGTTTCTGGTTGTCGGTGGGAGCGACCGCCGGGGTGATCGTCGTCGGGCCGTGGTTGGCGGACCGGTTCGGCACCCTCGGTCCGTTTGCCTTGCCAGTCGGCATCACGCTCGGCGCGCAGGTCGGTGTGGTGATCCCGAGTGTGCTCGTCTTTGGTCGGCTGCCCCTTGTGAGCGTCCCGGCCAACTTGCTTGCGGTACCGGTAGCGGGCGCGGTGATGCTGTACGGGATGCCAGCCGGGCTGCTTGCGGGTTGGATCCCGGCGCTCGCTCCAGCTGTCATGTTGCCTGCTCGCTTTGGTACACGATGGGTTGACACCGTTGCGGTACTGGGATCCCGGCTGGAACCTGATCCGCCCTGGCCATTGGTTGGCTGGTTGGCAATTGCCTTTGTGAGCGGCATCTTTACGATCAGGGCGGCGCGACGCGATAAGAATCGGGTTCTCCATGACGATCCATCTACTGACGGGTGACGACGAGTCAATCCTCCGAACTGCGGTTCACGGCCTCGTCGACCAGTTGGTCGGAGATTCCGACCGGTCGATGATGGTCGACGAGTTCGAAGGTGACGAGTACGAACTCCGATTGGTTGTCGACGCTGCGCAGACGCCCCCGTTCCTCACAGACAAGCGAGTCGTCGTCGCTCGTGACATTGGTCGTTTCACGACTGACGATGTCGTCGCTCTCGTCAGTTATCTCGACAATCCTCTCGAGAGCTCCGACCTGGTACTGGTCGCCGGTGGCGGACGAGTGGCGAAGAAACTGTCTGACGCGGTCAAGAGTGCCGGCACAGTGCTCAATACATCGCCGCCCTCTCGGGCCAAGGAGCGGCAAGGCTGGATAGCCGACCAGATCTCAGCCTCAGGGCTACGGATCAAGCCGGACGCTGCCGCGCAGTTGGGTCGCTGGCTGGGTGAGGACGCCAGCAGCCTCGACGGCCTCCTCGCGACGTTGAATAGTACGTTCGGTACGGATCATGCGCTCGTCTTTTCGGAGATCGAACCGTTCCTCGGTGAGGCGGGGGGAGTTCCGCCATGGGATTTCACCGATGCGCTTGACGCCGGAGACACCACGAAGGCTCTCGACCTGCTCGGCCGGATGATGCACGGCGGGGGTCGCCACCCGTTGCAGATCATGTCGATTCTGCACAGCCATTACTCGAACCTGGCCAAGCTCGATGGGGCTGATGCCCGTAGCGAGCAAGATGTAATGGCAGCGACCGGAATCAAATCGCCATATCCGGCCAAGAAGGCACTCCAGAACTACCGGCGGCTCGGGCCCGCGTCGACGAAGCGCGCGGTTGAACTGGTCGCCCAGGCAGACCTCGATCTGCGTGGAGCAAAGGACCTTCCTCCCGATCTTGTGATGGATGTCCTCGTGGCGCGGCTCTCGAAACTCCGCCGCTGACCCAATTTCCGTTTGCGTGTAATTTTCGGAGGAACGGTCCGCCGAAAATTACACACAAACGAGTTCTACAAGCCTGGCGGATCGTGCCCATACGCGAAAGAACGCTGCGACTGGCGCAGCGTTCCGGGAAATCGTGTTCAGTTGGGGTCTTCGCTCAGGCGGCGGAGTTGACCTTCTTCATCAGGCGGCTCTTCTTGCGGGCTGCCGTGTTCTTGTGGATGATGCCTTTGGAAGCAGCGCTATCGATCCGCTTGACAGCGAGACGAACGTCCTCGTCGTTGGCGTCGGTACCGATACTGTCGGTGGCCTCTTTTGTGCGCGTCTTCATCTCGGTCTTGACGGCCTTGTTGCGCTCGTGGCGCTTGTTGTTCGTGAGAATGCGCTTCTTCTGGCTCTTGATATTTGCCATGTTTGAGGAACCTGCGTACTTCTTTCGTCGATCATCGAGTTCTTTGTCGAGAGGAATCCGGACAAGACACCTGCTTCGAACAGCCATTCGACTCTATCGGTATGGCGCCATCGCCGGCAACGTGCCCAGATAGCGTTGCTCAAGTCATGGATCTCGACCTCATCCGGAATTTCTCGATCATCGCTCACATCGATCACGGTAAGTCGACGCTGTCCGATCGAATCTTGGAGATCACCGGCGCAGTCGACTCTCGCGAGATGCGGTCGCAGTACCTCGACTCTATGGATCTCGAACGTGAGCGCGGAATCACTATCAAGGCTCAGAACGTCCGAGTCGGCTGGAAGGGCTACACGTTCCACTTGATTGACACGCCCGGTCACGTCGACTTCGGCTACGAGGTGAGC
>Ga0209013_10003157_pt1 | contig 14751 bp, 14 predicted proteins | sample Cruoilmetagenom2_FD_187291 | JGI IMG/M metagenome (GOLD analysis project Ga0209013, IMG submission 187291) | Oil polluted marine microbial communities from Coal Oil Point, Santa Barbara, California, USA - Sample 2 (SPAdes) (version 2) | ecosystem: Environmental > Aquatic > Marine > Oil seeps ... | reverse complement strand
GGTTCATGGATGGTCGGCTTAAAGGGGTGGTATGCCTCATGGGATTCTGCGGTTTTGGACTGGTTTGAGCAGGACCTTGCCGCAGGATTCGCAGAAAATGGAATAGATCTTCAGGCAGACAGCGACCCTGGTGAGGGCTACCTGATCGGGCCAGTGGTGAGCTATCAAAAAGAAGGTAGTAAATGGTCATTTAGTGCTGCATTCATGGGTATCAGCGATTTTTCTCAAGACTGGAATGGTTCGGCGCCAGGGATGAATATTGATTCAAACTTGGATTTAGAACGTTATGACTTTGACTTGGCGGCAAATTACACCGTACACCAATACGTCAAGGTATTTTTCGGTTTAAAATATCAAAAAACCGAAATGGATTTCACCCTTCGATACGATGCCCTTATGAATCCAAGGGTATTTAACTACAAGTTAGAAGCCGATACCTATATGCCCACAGCAGGGGTAGGACTGGCCTATCCAATTAATGAAAAATTTGCCCTCGGTCTGCAGCTTGGTGTGTTATATACCGATATTGATTTGGAAATAACCGATGAAGAAGGGGTGACCTTCGACATCTGGCCAAAATCAACCTGGGGGTTCAACGGAGAAATAACGCTGAACTATCAGCCGACGAACCATTGGATTCTTCAGCTTGGTTATCGGTATCAGATATGGCAGTTGGAAGCAAGACGTCCGCAAAACTTGGAAATAATTGTATCCGATGACATCACCCACGGCGTTACCGGCTTGATTGTCTATCTTTTTTAAAAAAGCGTCTTGGGCTGACCTGAAGCTTTCATAAACTCAAATACAAACCAACCAAAGGTTATATTGATTTTGGTATGAGGAAATCATCAACTAAAAACCTTTGATATCAGCTATTTATCCAACATTCTAACAGTGGGTTAAGAATCTGTGATATCGTTTTTCAATGGGGCAAATCCATTTTCTGGGGTTTGCCCTTTTCGTTCTAATGATATATGTAAAACAGCTAGTGTAAATTCAGGTTGTTAAAATGAAAAGAGATACATCTTAAAATCTGTTGTTAAAGAAGAAGTTATGAAAATAATTAAATTTTTTACAATTGGTTTTGCTTGGGCGTGTTGGTTGTTTGCGTTAGTTCTTTGGAACAAGAGGTATTGTCAAATGTTGTGTATGGCATTAGGCGACGATCCGTTTTTCAATAATGCCGTCAACAAACTTTACTCCTCTGATTACTTCTCCAAGGCGCTATTTAGTTGCTTATTATTTATAGGCGGCTTTATCCCTTATTTAATTCAAAATCAATATGTTAACAATTCTATTAACAATGAAAATGACGAGAAGAATAAAAACTGATCATAACAAGGCACTCCAAACATCAAAAATAAACTGCAAGAAATAGAAAAGCATAAGCAGGCTGAGAAGACCCTAAGTGAAATTTAAAAGGCTCATATGTTTATACTGTATTGAGTCGTGTTAGATAAGAAGATAAGTCAAAAAAGGAACTGTTAAAGATGAACAATATAGAATTCTATTGCCAATCTTGTGGTGCAAATTGGACAAAAGGTAACCACACACCTGAATGCAAGGAATGTGGAGGAGGGGCACTCACAAAACCTTGCATTATTTGTGAAGGTAAATGCGGTAATACATGGAAAAAAATGCCTCTTGATTCAAATGACTCACGTCTTGCACACTGGGGTGGATCATGTGGCCTCCCAAAAGCTGAAAAATTCAAACTTATTCAAAAGAAAATAAAGGAATGAGTTATAAACATTTCCCACAAGTTGAGGGAGAGAAGCTTTATCAGGTTTGGGTTAACGACAAGACTGGTTTCATTAACAAAACTGGCGAGGTGGTTACCAGAAGATTCACTATTTGTTATGGGGGATAACCGAGATCAAAGTTATAATAGTAGATTCTGGGGATTTGTTAAAAAGTCTTCTGTGAAAGGAAGGGCAAAAAATATTTGTTGGTTGCGGGATAAAGAAAGTTTTAGCGTCCGCTGGGACAGAATGGGAGACAAGATTCGATAATGAAAGCATACAAACGTTTTATCCTTATAATGGGATTGGCTATGGTTTTTAATCTGCTAGGTATTAAGGCGTCTACATTCGCAATAGATAGTAAGTTGTCCAGAGAAAGCCTTAGGGGTATTGCAGGGGTTTATGTGCTTGTAGAAAAATTTTCCCCGGAGGAGAAACGAGCGGGGTTTTCTAAAAAACAGGTACAAACAGATGTTGAATTAAAGTTGCGATTGGCAGGAATCAAGGTTCAAAATAAAGAAGAACATTTGGAAGCGCCAGGGATGCCCCACCTTTATGTCAGTGTAGACACTGTCAGCGTTTCACAGAATTTTTTTTATTACGTGATATCCATAGAAATCTGGCAAAACGTATCTTTAGAGCGAAATGCTAACTTCAATTATAAGGCCATGACTTGGTCATGGGATACTATGGGTCACGGAAAAACAGAGCATATCCGGACACATCTAAAGGATAAGATTGATGTTTTCATAAATGCCTACTTATCCGTAAATCCAAAAACGAAAGAAAAATGAGGATATATGATGGATACCGGCACAACAAATTTTTTAATTATCCTGACACCTGTAATTGGTTTAATTGGTACTGTTATAGGGGCATATAGAAAGTAACTTAATTATATTTCTTTGGAAAAAGGGCAATGATTTTATTGAAGTGGCATATGTAGAGTACGAAAAGAATAATCAGCAAAGCATTTTATATCAGACTTAAATAAATGTTGGGAAATACCATATTGATTTTTATTTAATAAGATTTTGAAGAAGGAAGAGCAAAACTCCCTACTCTCCTTTGTCAACTCCTTAACCGCTCGTTAACATAGCCCACATTTAATCAGCAATAACCCTGCCTTTTTATTGTCCAACGTTTTACTGCTATAAACAACCCCAAGTATCTATTTTTATTAAATGTTAGTCCATGCATGAAATACATGGGCGAGTATTTCAATCTGAGCCTTTTAGGTATACTTGGATAGAATCAGTTGATGAAAAATGAAATGTTGAGAGGATTTGGTTTGCTGGAATGGTATCATCCAATACATGGAAGTAACGTAAAAAATAAAATAAAATTTGAAAATGAAGTTTTACCAAAATTGATATAAGTGATGAAATCTTATACATGGGCATTATAGACTCGGGGACTAAAGAGTCAGTTCAGCATAAAATATGTAATCTCCGGCGGTGCACAAAACCTGAATGGGAATAAAAGGGTGCCGATACCGCGATTGACATAGGTATATCCGTAAGGCTCTTTTATCAAACCTGCCAGGTATTTTGAAGGATTATTAATAGGAATAAAATGGTGGGAAAGATATGGAATGTTTATTTGCCCACCATGCGTATGGCCACAAAGCGTTAAATCAATTTGCATATCATTATTAATATCTGTTGTTACATCGGGATTATGTGAAAGAAGGATTTTAAAGGCATTGTTAGGAACATCTTGCATGGCTTTAGTGAAATCATAAGAGAACCAGATATCATCAGTTCCTGCAATATAAATGCTTTCTTTCCCACGGGAAATCGACATCGAATTATTTCGCAAAACAAAAAATCCTATTTTTTTCAGTTCATTTGCCAACCTCAGTTCAGTTTCAACCCCGTCGCATTGATCATGATTTCCAAGTACCGCCATTTTATCACTATCTTTCAGATTGCTTAACACATCTATCACCATTGCAAGATAATCACGTTTTGCTATTGGCATCCAGTGTTTCCAGAAATCATTAACTGCGCCAGTTATAATATCGCCAGTAATTACCAATAGATCCTTTTTTACTTTGTTGACTTCCTCTACTATGCGCATTAAATATCTCTTCCCAACCCAAAAGCTGGTGTGCAAATCTGATATTTGTACAATTCGAAAACCATTGAATGAAGGCGGAAGATTAGAAAAATTCAGTCTTATAAATTCGGTTTTGATGTTGTTCCTTCTTTCAAAAGTAAAACCTAAAAAGGCTAAGATAGACAGGCGAAAGCTGTGTTTTATAAATGAACGTCGGTTAAAATTATGTTGAAAAACTGCTTTCCTTTTTTTAGGCTCGCTACCATCAATCATAATGGCACCTTAATCTTTTATAATATAGGTTTGATCAAATCCAAGGGGTATCGTATGGATTCTGCTTCCCATCTTGATCCTTTTCCTGGGAAATTCAACGTTAATAAAACCGATTAGATATATCAAAAAATGTCAACAAAAAAGCAAACCCTTTGAAATGCATTTGCCCTTATTTAAAAACGATATCACACGAATTTTTATAGACATGATACGTGTGTTTAAGCAGGTGTACGAAACCGCTCCGATTTAATCCTTGCTTCGATCCTGTTTGGGCTCAATTTTTACTTGAGGATAATTTTGCTTGATATAGTCACACAGCTCTCGGCCGTTAAACATCCATGGCAACTTTGTAAGAAGGTGTTCGTCCTCCAGTTCGAAAAAAGTCATGCCTCTGTTCTCATCGAGAACAATCCCTCGGATTTTCCTAATATCTATAATTTCACCTGGCTGGCTTCCCCAGGAAATAGTATCATCATCCACAACAAGCTCACATAAATCCGGCTTGAGGGAACTAAACACACCAAAAAGGGGAAGCAAAAGAAAAAGGACCAAAACAACTCGTATAAGCCAATTCACATATGGCCAGGCAACCACTATCAAAATAAACCAGAGTATCGCTGACACACTCCAGAACACCCAAGGATTTCGCACGGTGGTTTGCATTCTGTAAGTCATAGGGGATTTCCTTTGCCATTCCGATGTTTAATATTCTTTGGGAATACCTTCATCCCTTAGGCTTAATATTTTTGCCATATATTGCAGATCACACAAGTTTTGAATTGATGACCTCTTCAATCCGACGCCTTCAAGATATAGACTTGCGAAGTGAATCAACGTGAGATAGAAATTGTTCCTTCGTCACTTCTTCAGTTTCATCAGAATAAATGGCTTCTAATAAGTAGTGTAAATTACGAACAAAATTTCCATTGCTCCAATCAAAAACCTGAACGCTCATACCACCATCTTCTGTTTTAACAAATTTCACAGGACGATTGCCAACAATAAAATACCTCGGCAGATCCATTGCTTCTCCATAGAGTGGGCTATTATAAATTCAAAATCATATACATCTGTTGTTAGATAGGCTCGTCATCTATTAACCGTAGTCAAATTACCGGGTAGCCAGGGGCCATCTCTGGCCCCAAGCCCCCTAAGAACTGTGCGTGATAGTTTCCCATCACACAGCTAAAGCCCTTCAAAAGTCAAACTATAAGGATTGAACTACCGCTGGCAATTACTGTATGTATCAGGATGCTCAAACCAAGCCAGCTTACTGTGGAAGCCGCTCAGTCGCTCGTAGAGATCCCTTGCGGCCGCTGCGATATTGATACCTTCAGCGGCATAGACCAAGGCTACCGGCTCATAACATTCCTCGAACCTATCCATCGAGTATGGAACCATATGATAGATCGGAGGCGTCCGAGGACATCGCCCATCCAGGAGATCGGCCAATCCCCAAATATGGCGCGCCTGAGGAAACTCGGCCTTCCAAAGCGCAAGTATTTGACCCAAACTTTTCAATTCGTCAGCCGTTGCATCTGAGCGGGGGCTGATCACGACAAGCTGCTGGTCGGTATTGCCCACCAAACCGGTCATGTCCCTCCACCACGCCTTCTCCTCCTCCGTGCGGAGTCGCGCAAATAACTTTTTCGCTTTTGTATCGGCCATCAGGTTTTGGTTCCTTCTTTAAACATTTTTAAAACCTTCGATAGAAACCAATCATTGAGACATAGGCCACCGCGTTTTGGCTGTTTTTTTGGGAGCCTCTATCCATTCCTGACACTAAATCCGTTCGCGTCGTTTGAAGTTAATTCTACAGCCAGAGGCCCTCAGCAGGTCTATGGGGTGTTGCTTTGAATTATTTTAAATGCCTCGACGAGGACTTGAGTAGTGTATGTATGGCCGAGAGGGTAGGTTATCAGTTCAACATGAACGCCTTTTTGGCGAAGCTCGAAAAAGGCCTTTTTCATCGCATCAAAGGAATTAATCTCATCCTTAGTGCCGTGAAAGATATAAACTCTGAGTTTATCGAGAAAGCTGACATGGGAATCCAAAAGCGAAGGCATGTATACACCGGCAATCGGAATGATGTCGGAAAAAAGCTTCGGATTTTTGAAGCCCGTGTAAAAACTTACACGTCCGCCTTGTGAAAATCCGCTCAACACGATACGGTGTGTATCGATCTTGTGGTTCTTCCGGACTTTGTGTATCAAGGCCTTGATAATCTGTTCGTCCCGATCCATGTTCTGAACAAATATGTTCCAATCACTTAGAGTGTACCAAGAATACCCAGAATCGTATTTTTCGGGTCCCTGAGGGATGAGTATAAAAAACTTTTGAGTTATTAAAGACGCGTAATTCATTTCAAGCATGTATTTGGGAGAAGACCCAAGACCATGAATGAAAACGAAAAGAGGATATTTTTCTTTCTCGTTGTGGTTAAATGGCTTAATAAGAATATAGTCGGTAGTCAGACCCAATTCCCTGATTTCGATGGTATCGCGAATGATTTGGTCGTTTTGATCTGAAAAAACCGTTTGAGGGATTATAAAGGGTATGAAGATAAGTAATATCAGGACGAATCGACTCATTGAGTGCCTCCCTTGGGTTTATGGCTCGAATTTTCGGCCGCGGGTTAAAAAGAAATGGATGCCAATATTATGCTCGATGCTTCATTTCCTCTTTTTTTCGCTATGCTGTTTGGCCCGATCTTCTTCCGTGAATGATACGTCCTTACTTCGTCCCGCCCGGTAGGCAGCGATGCTCATAGAGGCAGATATCCAAGCTTCTTTAGTTCCCCGAGCAGTTTTATCGTAGGACATCGTGGAGGTTGCATGAATACCGGTGGCCAGTGCGTCACCAATGGCGGCCAAATCCGCACTCAAAAAAACAAACTGCCATGAGGACTTTTCCTGCTTCTCTTTTATCATTTTTTCAATTTGATCTTTTCGAAACTCAAGACTGGAATTTTCTTGACCATCCGTTATGATAACAATGATGACACGCGATGGTCTCTCGCTTTCCTTTATTTCTGCAAGGCTATTCTCCAGATCATTTATGCCTCGTCCCATAGCGTCCAATAGCGGCGTAGCGGCGCGTGGCACAAATGTCTCTCGGGTCAATTCCGGGACATCTTCTATGGGTTTGAATTTGTGTAATATCTCGTAAGGGTCTTGAGTATCAAATTGGACGAGTGTGAGAGTGGCTGTGTCCGGTTCGGCTTTTTGCTGGCTCAAGAAAGCATTGAACCCGCCGATGGTGTCGTCACGGATGGATTCCATCGAGCCCGTGCGATCAAGGATTATGGCAATGTGGGTGTAGTTCTTTTTCATTTTGTTTTTCCTCCCTTGCAGAACGCGTGATGTAATCATGCATATGGTTTTTATATTCTGCCATGACATTGTTGGCTTTAGAAACCGTTTCAAAATCTTCCCAATGAGGGATTTTTGAGTCTTTTGCCAAATTGGTGGTTTATTAAGTTAAGCAAAATAGTGTCTTTATATTTTTACAACCAAATCGACATCAAAATTATTATTCGGTTCATCTGCATATCCACGGGGATTACAAATCACTCGGGTTGACCCTATATGATAATCGGATGAAGTGTGAAGATGGCCATGTATCCACAGATCGGGTTCTGTTTTTTCGATAAATTTTTCCATTTCTGAGGCAAATGAAGCACTTAACTGGTCATTTTTATACTGTTCAGGTACTGACAGAATACTCGGAGCATGATGGGTTATCACCACAGTTTTTTTATCTTCTTGCTTTCCTTTTGCTAGTTTTTCTTTCAACCAGGAACGTGATTTTCTATGCCAAATTGCTGTGTCAGAAGGCTGAATTTTTCTATATATCGGGCTCAGTCTTATCAACTTGTAATCGTTCATCATTTCATGGGCAACGATAACGGCAATATCGAGATTGTTTAACAATCGAAAATCGCTCCACAAGGTGCAACCTAAAAATAGTACATTCTCTATAGTTAATGCTTCATTATCCAATATGTGGACATTCGTTCCGACTGAACATTCCTTGAATTTATCGGTTAACTTCGGGATGGCCCCTCGATAATATTCATGATTGCCCAAAACATAAATAACTTTTTGTTCTCTGAAATTCTCGAATGCCCAATCAAAACCTTTCTTGCCAACATGTATATCACCGGCGAGAATCACTACATCAGCATTTGTTTCAGACAACTCAAGCTCACCAAATTCGATATGCAAGTCACTTAGAATATGTAATATCATTTTTACTCACTCCTAACCTGAGCGATTTTCGAGGTTGCTGCAGATTCAAGGCGAAGCGCATGAAGCCATAGCGAGCTATTGCAAATGCGCTTCAACACCGAAGGTGCGGCGAGATCGAAAATCCCGGAGGGTTTCAAACTGTGACATGTCCTTCGCGGTTTAATTCCACCCAGTGTGTGTAAAACGCAATCATTAACATATCGGCATAAAAGTCTGATGATAGAGTAAAAGTTGTTGGCATCTTATCCTGTCATAATTTGAAACGCTCAGGTTAGGTTACTCAATGTTCTGACGCTGCATTGCATTTCCAGTTTCAAGATTTATGCGACCTGTCGTTTTTAACTCAACACTTTTTTGAAACTGTTTAATAGCATCTCTTGAAGATTTACCCAAGAGTCCATCAACCTCGCCTTGATAAAAACCTTTATCTCTAAGAAACTGCTGAAGTCCCTTCTTGGTATTATACCCATATATCCCATCGGCCGTGCCATCATAAAAACCTCTACTTTTCAAAGAAGTCTGCATAATTTTTATCGCATAAAAAAAATTCCGGTCTTTTTCGTATAATTGTTTTAAGGTGTTTTCTATTAACGAAATATCAGAAGTTCCATATGATTTTAAATATCTTGTGAATACTCGATAAAATGTGTCAATGTCCTGGCGTGCTGGATAGGCATAGACAATATAGACGATGTTTTCTTTTCGGAATTCGTGCCACCTAATGTACTCGTGGTGTTCCCATACAACCACTTCAGGGAAAAGGCGTTTGTAGTTTTCGATGCGAAAGCCCGCTGCTCCAGTTTTATCTTTGAAAGTGAGTTCATAAAAGCCTATATGAGGCCAGTAACCATCTTCTTCAGGAAACTCATAGGAAAACACAGTGCTTCTTAAAAAGACATTTTCCGTGTATGGCCTCTGTTTTGAAGGAATATGAGCTTTCCAACCATATTTGCTGATAAAAGCGTTAAAAGATTTTAGAATATCATTTTCTGAGGAATATGCGTCCAATGGAAGGTTTAACATGAGGGTTAGTACTATAATAAGAAATATCAGCTTTTTATAAGTTTTCATAATAAATCCTCAAGACCGGTCCATTTTACTCAAATTATGAAAAACATCCATAATGCTTCGTTATTTTATATGGAATTGCTTATCATGGATTTATGAGGTTATGCAAATCCAAATGGGGGTTTTCCGATATACTTACTTCAGGTCCACCTCAATGTGAGGAGGTGCTCTTTTTAGATATCGATCATTCAGGGCAGTATTAAGATTGATCGAGTAGTGCTGACAACGGGATGTTGGAGAAGGTTTTTAATTTTGAAATGATGGCACAATCTTATGATATTTCTTGAAACAATAAAGATTTTATTCTATGTAAAAAACGAATGTCTCATTGGTTTGAAACATAAAATCGTTTCACGATTCTATGAAACCCCTGCAGGTGAACCTATGGGATCATGTCAGCAAGGTTTATCTGGCTCCGACCGGCTAAGGTTTATTTTCCAGTAGCCCCATAAACGAGATTTTCGCTACAGCTCAACCTCGAAAGATTAACATTTCTACCGAGTTTGACAAGCATCGGAGAATTCAAATCTAAAATTATTGATTCTAAAAGTTGTTTGATTCCGAAAAGAAAAGAGGAGATCTGCGACATGAAAATTGTCATTCGCTATCAGGGTATGTTGCTATCAAAAAAAGATCTTAGACCCGGTGAGTATACCATTGGGCGGTCCACCGAAAATGATATTCCGTTATCTCATAAATTTATTAGCCGCAGACACGCGAGAATCTATTATAAAGACAATGAATGGTGGTATCAAGATCTTCGTGAAGAACATCCGAACTTCAAAAAGGATCCAATCAGAATAACAAAAGATACAAAAATTGATATTGAGAACCGAGTCGAGCTGTTTGTTGAGGAGTACCTTAATTTTGAACAAACCCAGGTCCATTTCGTGAGTGATTATAAAGATGTTACCGGTGATGAAAAAACATTTAATTATAGTAAAATGGCTGTTTTTTCAATTATTGGACTATTGTTTCTCACAGTCATAGGAGGGTCACTATATTATTTCATTAACAAATCTAATCGTCCGATGGATGCAAATTCCCTCTTTACCTTTGTTCGCCCAAAAATCGTGGAATTTCTTAAAACCAAGGACCCTAAAGCAATTCAGGATTTTAAGAAATATGCAAACATAAAAGATGAAGATTTTGTGGATGAGATCGGTTTTTGCACCGGCTTTATGATTGAACCTGGAATCGTATTGACTGCCAATCACTGTTTTCACGGATCAACACTATTGGATAGCATTGTAAGGTTTAATCTAAAGACATCCGATGGCAAAATTCACGAGGCGAAAAGAATCTTGGGATTTGACATTAAAAAGGATTATTTATTTTTGGAGGTTCCGAGTTTGAAGGCATACGGTCATCTGGAAATAAACCCGCAAGAATGCAAAGTTGGAGAAAAGGTTTATACCTTTGGCAACGTGTCTGGCGAAGGGGTCGCAATTCGGGAAGGAATTATGGCCAGCAAAACAAAAGATCCGAACAACCCGGATATTGAATTTGTTCGTTATTCGGCTGCAGCCAGTCCGGGAAATAGTGGAGGCCCCCTTATAGATGAATTTGGAAAAGTAGTAGCATTAGTATTTGCCGCTACACCAGCTGAAAATTACAATGTAGGAACAGGCTCTAAAAACCTATTGGAAGGGAAGAATTGGTTTGTTGATGATTTGAACCCAAAAAAAGTTAAGATTGAAACAAAAAATATTTTGAATTATAAACCCGCCCAACTTGCCTTTGTGTTGAATTTGCCAATATCTGTCACATGGCTTGAAAATCCGGATTATACTCGGCCCCTTGAAAACGTAGTGGTTGAAGTTGATGTCCCTTCTGATATTTCAATACATTATGATAAGTTAATTTCCAAATTCAGCAAAGCATTTTGTGATAAGTTTGAAGAAGTAAGGACAAAAATTAAAGACGATGGTTTGGTTGTTGAGAACTGGGAATCACAGACAACGGAAGAAACACCGATCATTATCCCTTATCAAACCGATTTTAATAAGTTATACTCTAAGTCAAAAGAAGGCAATAGGCTTATTACAAAAGAAATTGCGCTTCTTAAGCCAATGAATTCATACAGTTATAAATTGTTTAAAAAGAAGTTTAAAGATGAGAATAAATATGGATATAAGTCGACAGCTCAAATCATAAAATTAAATAACGATTTTAAGCTGAATGATGATCGTTATTCATTTGTTTATCGATCTGGAAGATCAGATTTTAAAGACGTATTAAGTCGTTATTCAGACATACCTATTTGCCAATATTTGGGAAGGCATGAATTGAACGATGGTGGCTGGAATGATATCAGAAAGGCTTCAGAAAAAACAATAATGGAAGTTTTGGTTGGAGAGGGACTTCGTTACAGCTCATTTGATTCGCGCTATCTTCGTCCAAAAGCCAGACGAAATTTTTTGATTAATAATTTCGATGAGACAGTCTCAGAAAGTGAATTTAAGGATATTTTAGGCAGGTCCTGGAAAGTATTTTCTTTTCCATTGTTCGGTAACATCACCATCGATAATTATTGCATCCAGATGCCACAAGGCGTTTTCTGTTTAAGTGTACCCTTTCCTACGAATACAGAGCCCCTTTTGCGAGTATTGAGAGAAAATTACAATAAGTATGTATTATCTTCTTTGCTTATCTCTCCAATATCTTGGAGTGTGGATGCATTACATGATTACTACGCAAAAGGTCTGATCAGAAATTTACCCTTATTGAAGGATGTCGGCTTTAAGAAACTGGACGATGGCGGCATCACCATCACTTTAAAAACTCTTGGCACTGAATTTTCAATACCTGAATCAAAGGTTCCGGATACCATTCGCTTTGCTTCCGGAATGTATTATAATCAAGGGAACAAAAAATGGATTGGCTTGGGATTTGAAGGGATCTATTCCGAAAAAAATAAATTTCAAATTTGCGGCGTTGGTGTTGAGCTAAAAGATTCAAATACGTCTAGTGTATTGAGACGTATTCGTGAGGAAGAGATATCAAAAAAGAAACTTATGCATATGATGGGGAAGGAAAACATAAAGGAGAGTGATAAGACATCTAAAATTTGGCGAGAAGAAATTAAGTCCAAGACGATTGATACAGATATAACTTTATTTGGTTATTGTGCCCCCTTTGAAAAGCATGAAGAATCAGAAACGGATCTGAGTATAAAATTTTCTTCCAGAAAGCCATTAAAGGTTGATTACCGGCTTCTGGGAGATAATTAGCGACATGATACTTGGGATTTCTTTGCCACAAGTTGACACAGTTTAATGAAAAGCATTATCTATGGAACGATTCGACAAAAAAATCACTCCACCCCTTGAATCTGTTGATGAAATCATTGCTTGTATCGATCAAAAACTGAGCAAACAGCTTGATGAAATCCTTCATCATCCGGATTTCCAAAAACTGGAATCTGCATGGCGAGGGCTCAAGTTTCTGGTTGATCGAACGGATTTTAGTGAAAATATAAAAATTGAACTTTTAAATATCTCTAAAGAGGATCTGTTTGAGGACTTTCAGGAAAGTCCTGAGACTCATCACTCTGGACTCTACCAGAAGGTTTATACAGACGAATACGCCCAGCCCTGCGGCGAACCCTACGGCGCAATCATTGCTAACTATGAGTTTGGGTTTGGCCCGAAAGATATCTATTTATTGCGAAATATCGCAATTGTAGCGGCTAAGGCACACGTTCCTTTTATCGCATCGGCTATTCCCGACATGTTCGGAATAAAGGATTTTCGTGAGCTACGCCGATTTAATGATATAAGCTCTATTTTTGATGGGCGGCCGCATTACATTCCATGGCAATCTTTCCGGGAATCTGAGGACTCTCGATATGTGGCGCTAACCCTGCCGAGATTTCTCCTGCGCCCACCGTATGAGCCCAATAATCAACCCGTAAAACTCTTCAACTACCAAGAAGACGTCTCAGGCGGCGATAATTGTTACCTCTGGGGCAACATAGCGTTTGCCTTTGCTTCAAGGCTAACCGATAGTTTTGCCAATTACCGCCATTGTGCCAATATTGTAGGTAGCGGAGATGGCATGGTGGACGTTAATCACATCAGCATAAACGGCTGGCCTTTGGATCTATGTATAGCTGAAGAAGAATTTTACCTGTCAAAAGAAGGATTCATTCCCCTTGCTGCAACTACATACTACAATGCAACTTTTTTTTCCGCCAATTCCGTTCAGAAGCCTAAACATTTTTCGGATACAGAAGAGGGGAATAGGGTTCAAACCACTTACACATTGGGAACACAACTGCCTTACTTGTTTATCATGACCCGCTTTGCGCACTACATCAAGGTGCTCTACAAAATGAACATGGGAATGTGGAGAGATAATAAGGACCTTCTTCAAGACGAGCTTAACAATTGGATCGAGCAATATGTCTCGCATCAGGATGTCCCTTTTTCTGTAGTTTATAATGGCAGGCCGATTAGGACGGCACGAATAGTTGTCGAGGACTCTGATTATGAAGAATACCGGTATCGATTTTTTTTAAAGATCAGTCCACATATGAAATACATGGGTGAATATTTCAATCTGAGCCTTGTAGGTATACTTGATTAGCATTAACAGGATCTTAAAAATGGAATCGTTGATAATTCAAGCTGCTTATTGATTCGAGATAATAAATATGGGCAAACAATCCCTTTATAGGGGTAACCCAAAGCCGGATCCTCTGGACCTGAAAATTTACTAATATGTCTACATTGGCGAAAAAACAGGACGCCAAACACAAAAACAGATTAAAATTGCCAACAATAAGGAGCTATCAGGTCCGGTGCAGGTTAGATGTAGAGATTGAGAAAGGATGCGAAAGAACATTTTGAAAAGAAAACCGAAACTCGCTGCAAGTATTAGGCTCTCATTTATATTCATTTTGGTTATCAGCTGTTATCTCGTATCTTTTCGTGTTTTCGGAGACACCACAAAGCCTACAAAAGAAATAGAATTGTGGATACCTGCTCAGGGATCATTTTGCCCCGAAATTCAGGTTCCACCAAGCAATAAGTGGAAATACCAAGACGGCTTCAGGAAGTATCGTTCGGAAATAAATGCTGACGGTGACGACAAACCTGATGTTATCGAGGCTGAGGATAGTTTTGGCAGTACACAAGGCATGACATCTATTACACTCACACTTGGATCTACCGGTGAGAAGATCGTTGTTGATCATCATTACTCCTTTGAATTTTTCGTGTCTGAGACCATCATTCCGGACAAATTGATTGAGCCAAAATACCACTGTGCCCTCAAACATTTTGAAGAGGTGCTGTTTCATGAAGTTTCTAACCAAGTTGATCCGTCATTGGAGTGGTTGCTTGAGGAAGAAA